>OBLN01000034.1_pt1 | contig 48150 bp, 46 predicted proteins | sample 1519301 | NCBI WGS metagenome assembly OBLN01 (sample SAMEA2452533, study PRJEB22499) | sediment metagenome | reverse complement strand
AATGGTTACGGCAATACTCACTGGTTTGAGTCTCTTGCCATGACAGGTCAGGCATGGTTTTGTGCTGATGTACCTGCTCATCCTTTCTTTGCTGTTCTCTGATTCCGTACCTTCGTATACCTTGGAAAGATTTGCAATAACTCCCTTGAAGCGGCCTTTGTGTTTCCACATACCGCCATTCTTTCCTACATGGACAAAAGGAATGAGTTCTTCACTGCCATTGAATATTATATGCTGTATTCCTGGGTCCAGTTCCTCAAAAGGAGTGTCCATTGAGAATCCCATGTAATTCGCCAGTGATTGGAGTGACTGCATGTAATATCCGTCAGCCTTCTTGCTGTACCAGGGTTCCACTGCTCCTTCATTAAGCGATAATGTCCTGTCGGGAACTATCAGGTCAGGATCGAATTCCATTGATGTTCCAAGGCCGTGACATTCGGGGCATGCACCCTGTGGACTGTTGAATGAGAATGCTGCAGGTTCCATTTCTTCAAAACCGATGCCACATTCGGGACATGCGAGTTTCTCGCTGAATGTCAGTTCCTCACCATCGATGACCTGGACTGTGAGTGTGCCTCCGCTTTTCTCAAGTGCGGTTTCCACGGAATCAGATAGTCTTTCTTCAATTCCTTTTTTGATGACAAGCCTGTCAACAACGATGTCAATATTATGCTTGAAATAACGCCCGAGTTCTATATTCTCAACATCATCCAGCGTGTGTACTTCATCATCTATGCGCACACGTGTGAAACCCTCGGCCAGCAGGTCAGTGAGGAGTTTCTTGTATTCGCCTTTTCTCTCTCTCACAAGCGGAGCAAGTACGTGTATCTTCGTGCCCTCTCGCAGGTTCATGATGCTGTCAACAATCTGGTCAACACTCTGTGTCTCGATTATCCGTCCACAATCGGGGCAGTGCCTTATGCCGATACGGGCAAAGAGCAGTCTCAGGTAATCATAAATTTCAGTAACAGTGCCCACCGTAGAGCGAGGGTTCTTGCTTGTGGTCTTCTGCTCAATGGATATGGCAGGGGACAGCCCTTCGATGTACTCCACATCCGGTTTTTCCATAAGCCCCAGGAACTGCCTGGCATACGCTGAGAGTGATTCCACATACCTGCGCTGTCCCTCTGCGTAAATTGTATCAAAAGCAAGTGATGATTTGCCTGACCCGCTAAGCCCGGTAATGACAATAAGCTTGTCACGGGGCAGGGTGAGGTCAACATTCTTAAGGTTGTGCTCCTTAGCACCTTTTATCCTGATGCTGCTCAAAGACATTGTTTATCTCATGAGGTTGATTAATAGGTATAGTTTACGGTGAACTGCACAAAATTTAAAAAGAGTTTATACTCTTGCATTCTCTCGGTTTGCTGCATTCTTTTTTTGCATGCTGCGGATCAAGGTTATGATCTTTACTTTTCTCTCGAATTCTGTCATTGAGTTGTTAATTGGAATTTTGGATATATACGGGTGATGTAAGCGGGGTGAAAGTATTATATTAGTGGTATCTTCACTTCCTGTTCAAATGATAGGATACATACTTCAACTGGTTTAGTTTGAGAATTATCGCAATGAATAGAGCTGAAATATTAATATGCAGTAGTATTTATTTATATGTATTCATAATTTATATATACATAAACACTAACTATATATTATAAAAATATTCAATACACGTAATGGAATCAAAATTCAGATACTATTTTTGATCGATGATATTCCTCTCTGGCATCATTTTATCCATCAGTGCAATCGGGTTTGCTATAATGGTTCATCTCAGGAGGACATCTGATCCTTCTGAAATAATAACCACTTATGGTCTTCTGGGCATTGGATTTTCCTTTGTATTACTGGGAATAAATCTGATGCTCAGCCAGCGCAGACCTTACGGCCTTTATAGTAATTGGGTTATGATATTCGGATTCCTGTCTTCAATTTGCGGAGTAGTTTACTTTGCAACTATCTATTCAAACAACTGGGTGTATCCAAATGTTAGCTATGTATTTTTTTCATATGCTGCAGGCATCTGTCTCCTTTCAGGAAATGCCTTTGGAAACGCAGTTCTAAAGCTTATTGAAGAGCGTTCCAAGCTGGTGCTTGAAACAGATACGGTCAATCAGTATTCCATTGAGGATATTGAAAAAGAAGTCGAAAAGACTTTGAATGAGTCTTTATCCGGCAATAGTAGTTTTTCGACATTTAATTTGGGTATAAAGGAAGATAAATCTGATTTTGTTCTGGAAAAAGCTCTAAAGGAATCACCACAGAGCAAAGTTAAATTGAAAGATAGTATCAGGGAAGTCGAATTTCTGCAAAACACCATTAGTGGAAAGGTCAAAGTGAGCGATTGTGGTATTGATCTGACGAGCAAAATGCTAAGTGCAACGATGAAACAGAGTGCTGCGGCACAAAATAAAACCTTATCAGATAAACTTAAAATTTAATTCAATCAGGAGATAAAACATGGCAAAAGGACTTGATGTTGGAACTATGAATATAATAAGTGCAGAGAAAGGAAAAGGAGATTCAATTTCATTTGCACAGCAAAGAAATGCGTTTTTGGAAATGGAAGCGGGGGATCTGGCACAAAACATGCTGGACAGCGCCAAGATACTATACACTCAAAAGGATAACATGATCAATGTACTTGGGGAAGATGCTTTCAAGTTTTCAAATGTGTTCAACAAGTCAATTAGAAGGCCAATGAAACAGGGAATTATCAGTCCTGACGAAAAAGAATCCATTCCGATGATCAAACTGATCATTGAGAGAGTATTAGGTAAGCCTGAAAAAGAGGGAGAGATCGTATACATTTCTGTTCCTGCAAGTCCTGTTGACAGCAAGGTCAACGTACTGTATCACAGCAAAACCGTTGAAGCTCTGGCAAAAAGATTCGGTTATCAGACCCATTTGATCGATGAGGGTCTGGCAGTTGTATTTTCCGAGCTTGGAGACTTCAATTTTACAGGTATTGGAATTAGTGTGGGAGCAGGCATGACTAATATAACAGTTGCCTATCTTGCAACTCCTGTAGTCTCATTTAGTATTGCAAGAGGCGGAGACTGGATGGATGAACAGGTGTCCAGTGCTACCGGAGTAGCAAATGAAAGAATAACTCAATAAAAGAAAGTGATTTTTCATTAAGCTCAGAGTATGAGATTGGAAGCGTTCAGGGTGCACTTGCCCTCTATTACGATGCTTTAATAACTTATATCATTGCAAATCTGAAACGAAAACTCTCCGAAGTAGCTCCACCAGATGCTGAATTCCCAGTTGCGATCGCAGGTGGCAGCAGCCGGGCAAGAGGATTCATGGAAATGTTCGAAATGAGAATAAATGAAGCTAACCTTCCTATAAATATCTCAAAAGTAAAGAAGAACAAATATGTTTTATCAGACTCTAAAGACCCTATATATTCCATCGCAAGAGGATGTCTGATTGCAACTCTTACAAGAGAAGATGCTGAAATGGTTGAAGCTGTAGAGGCTAAACCTGAGAAGGTAGCTTCGGCTTAACCTTCTTTTCTTTTTTATTCAGGCCAAAATCCCCCAGTGTTTTGTTTTATTCTCTTTTAGAATTTCAGCAAACTCATTCAAATAGAATTACTTGCCTGAATTATCAGGATTAATGGACTAAGTGATTAATTAAGGTCATTTTTTTGTATCTCTTCCAATCCACTACAGTTTCCTGACGCTTATCTATATAAATCTATAGTGGATAAACTAGATTATCAAAAAACAGAGGTATCTATATGAAGACACTTGTTACATACATGACCCAGACCGGAAACACAAAGAAGATTGCAGAAGCCATTTACGGAGAACTTGAAGGGGAAAAGGAGATTAAACCAATAGGTGAGGTAACAAACCTTGAAGGATATGACCTTACTTTCATAGGTTTCCCTGTATTGCAGTTCGATGTTCCTCCTAAGGTGAAAACCCTCTTATCAGAGAAAACATCCGGCAAGAACATTGCCATATTCATGACCCACGCTGTGCCAGAAGGATTCGAAGCAATCCACTCATGGACAGGTTCCGCTTCAGAGGCTGCTGCCGGTGCCAATGTTCTTGGTTCATTTGATTGTCAGGGAGAACTTGCCCAGCCTGTTATTGACATGCTCTTAAAGGCAGACGACCCGCAGATGAAAGCATTCGGTGAGATGGGTCCATCCACAAAAGGACAGCCGGATGAATCCCGTGTACAGAAGGCAAAGGAATTCGCAAAGGAAATCCAGGCTAAATTATAATTACCTGTCTAACTTATCTTAATCTGTAAAAACGTCGATATACAAAAGAACGGAGGGGATAATGTATGGCAGACCAGAAAAAAGCTCCAGTATTCTGTGAGAACTACTGTCTTGTATGCAAAGGTGCACGTGCCGGTAATGGCTTTTTCAAGGCAATCCAGAACCTTGAACTCAAGATATTCGGCAAGAATGGTTGTCCCTGGGGTAAGGCAAGAACAGAATACTATGGTGTAATGGTTACGGCAATACTCACTGGTTTGAGTCTCTTGCCATGACAGGTCAGGCATGGTTTTGTGCTGATGTACCTGCTCATCCTTTCTTTGCTGTTCTCTGATTCCGTACCTTCGTATACCTTGGAAAGATTTGCAATAACTCCCTTGAAGCGGCCTTTGTGTTTCCACATACCGCCATTCTTTCCTACATGGACAAAAGGAATGAGTTCTTCACTGCCATTGAATATTATATGCTGTATTCCTGGGTCCAGTTCCTCAAAAGGAGTGTCCATTGAGAATCCCATGTAATTCGCCAGTGATTGGAGTGACTGCATGTAATATCCGTCAGCCTTCTTGCTGTACCAGGGTTCCACTGCTCCTTCATTAAGCGATAATGTCCTGTCGGGAACTATCAGGTCAGGATCGAATTCCATTGATGTTCCAAGGCCGTGACATTCGGGGCATGCACCCTGTGGACTGTTGAATGAGAATGCTGCAGGTTCCATTTCTTCAAAACCGATGCCACATTCGGGACATGCGAGTTTCTCGCTGAATGTCAGTTCCTCACCATCGATGACCTGGACTGTGAGTGTGCCTCCGCTTTTCTCAAGTGCGGTTTCCACGGAATCAGATAGTCTTTCTTCAATTCCTTTTTTGATGACAAGCCTGTCAACAACGATGTCAATATTATGCTTGAAATAACGCCCGAGTTCTATATTCTCAACATCATCCAGCGTGTGTACTTCATCATCTATGCGCACACGTGTGAAACCCTCGGCCAGCAGGTCAGTGAGGAGTTTCTTGTATTCGCCTTTTCTCTCTCTCACAAGCGGAGCAAGTACGTGTATCTTCGTGCCCTCTCGCAGGTTCATGATGCTGTCAACAATCTGGTCAACACTCTGTGTCTCGATTATCCGTCCACAATCGGGGCAGTGCCTTATGCCGATACGGGCAAAGAGCAGTCTCAGGTAATCATAAATTTCAGTAACAGTGCCCACCGTAGAGCGAGGGTTCTTGCTTGTGGTCTTCTGCTCAATGGATATGGCAGGGGACAGCCCTTCGATGTACTCCACATCCGGTTTTTCCATAAGCCCCAGGAACTGCCTGGCATACGCTGAGAGTGATTCCACATACCTGCGCTGTCCCTCTGCGTAAATTGTATCAAAAGCAAGTGATGATTTGCCTGACCCGCTAAGCCCGGTAATGACAATAAGCTTGTCACGGGGCAGGGTGAGGTCAACATTCTTAAGGTTGTGCTCCTTAGCACCTTTTATCCTGATGCTGCTCAAAGACATTGTTTATCTCATGAGGTTGATTAATAGGTATAGTTTACGGTGAACTGCACAAAATTTAAAAAGAGTTTATACTCTTGCATTCTCTCGGTTTGCTGCATTCTTTTTTTGCATGCTGCGGATCAAGGTTATGATCTTTACTTTTCTCTCGAATTCTGTCATTGAGTTGTTAATTGGAATTTTGGATATATACGGGTGATGTAAGCGGGGTGAAAGTATTATATTAGTGGTATCTTCACTTCCTGTTCAAATGATAGGATACATACTTCAACTGGTTTAGTTTGAGAATTATCGCAATGAATAGAGCTGAAATATTAATATGCAGTAGTATTTATTTATATGTATTCATAATTTATATATACATAAACACTAACTATATATTATAAAAATATTCAATACACGTAATGGAATCAAAATTCAGATACTATTTTTGATCGATGATATTCCTCTCTGGCATCATTTTATCCATCAGTGCAATCGGGTTTGCTATAATGGTTCATCTCAGGAGGACATCTGATCCTTCTGAAATAATAACCACTTATGGTCTTCTGGGCATTGGATTTTCCTTTGTATTACTGGGAATAAATCTGATGCTCAGCCAGCGCAGACCTTACGGCCTTTATAGTAATTGGGTTATGATATTCGGATTCCTGTCTTCAATTTGCGGAGTAGTTTACTTTGCAACTATCTATTCAAACAACTGGGTGTATCCAAATGTTAGCTATGTATTTTTTTCATATGCTGCAGGCATCTGTCTCCTTTCAGGAAATGCCTTTGGAAACGCAGTTCTAAAGCTTATTGAAGAGCGTTCCAAGCTGGTGCTTGAAACAGATACGGTCAATCAGTATTCCATTGAGGATATTGAAAAAGAAGTCGAAAAGACTTTGAATGAGTCTTTATCCGGCAATAGTAGTTTTTCGACATTTAATTTGGGTATAAAGGAAGATAAATCTGATTTTGTTCTGGAAAAAGCTCTAAAGGAATCACCACAGAGCAAAGTTAAATTGAAAGATAGTATCAGGGAAGTCGAATTTCTGCAAAACACCATTAGTGGAAAGGTCAAAGTGAGCGATTGTGGTATTGATCTGACGAGCAAAATGCTAAGTGCAACGATGAAACAGAGTGCTGCGGCACAAAATAAAACCTTATCAGATAAACTTAAAATTTAATTCAATCAGGAGATAAAACATGGCAAAAGGACTTGATGTTGGAACTATGAATATAATAAGTGCAGAGAAAGGAAAAGGAGATTCAATTTCATTTGCACAGCAAAGAAATGCGTTTTTGGAAATGGAAGCGGGGGATCTGGCACAAAACATGCTGGACAGCGCCAAGATACTATACACTCAAAAGGATAACATGATCAATGTACTTGGGGAAGATGCTTTCAAGTTTTCAAATGTGTTCAACAAGTCAATTAGAAGGCCAATGAAACAGGGAATTATCAGTCCTGACGAAAAAGAATCCATTCCGATGATCAAACTGATCATTGAGAGAGTATTAGGTAAGCCTGAAAAAGAGGGAGAGATCGTATACATTTCTGTTCCTGCAAGTCCTGTTGACAGCAAGGTCAACGTACTGTATCACAGCAAAACCGTTGAAGCTCTGGCAAAAAGATTCGGTTATCAGACCCATTTGATCGATGAGGGTCTGGCAGTTGTATTTTCCGAGCTTGGAGACTTCAATTTTACAGGTATTGGAATTAGTGTGGGAGCAGGCATGACTAATATAACAGTTGCCTATCTTGCAACTCCTGTAGTCTCATTTAGTATTGCAAGAGGCGGAGACTGGATGGATGAACAGGTGTCCAGTGCTACCGGAGTAGCAAATGAAAGAATAACTCAATAAAAGAAAGTGATTTTTCATTAAGCTCAGAGTATGAGATTGGAAGCGTTCAGGGTGCACTTGCCCTCTATTACGATGCTTTAATAACTTATATCATTGCAAATCTGAAACGAAAACTCTCCGAAGTAGCTCCACCAGATGCTGAATTCCCAGTTGCGATCGCAGGTGGCAGCAGCCGGGCAAGAGGATTCATGGAAATGTTCGAAATGAGAATAAATGAAGCTAACCTTCCTATAAATATCTCAAAAGTAAAGAAGAACAAATATGTTTTATCAGACTCTAAAGACCCTATATATTCCATCGCAAGAGGATGTCTGATTGCAACTCTTACAAGAGAAGATGCTGAAATGGTTGAAGCTGTAGAGGCTAAACCTGAGAAGGTAGCTTCGGCTTAACCTTCTTTTCTTTTTTATTCAGGCCAAAATCCCCCAGTGTTTTGTTTTATTCTCTTTTAGAATTTCAGCAAACTCATTCAAATAGAATTACTTGCCTGAATTATCAGGATTAATGGACTAAGTGATTAATTAAGGTCATTTTTTTGTATCTCTTCCAATCCACTACAGTTTCCTGACGCTTATCTATATAAATCTATAGTGGATAAACTAGATTATCAAAAAACAGAGGTATCTATATGAAGACACTTGTTACATACATGACCCAGACCGGAAACACAAAGAAGATTGCAGAAGCCATTTACGGAGAACTTGAAGGGGAAAAGGAGATTAAACCAATAGGTGAGGTAACAAACCTTGAAGGATATGACCTTACTTTCATAGGTTTCCCTGTATTGCAGTTCGATGTTCCTCCTAAGGTGAAAACCCTCTTATCAGAGAAAACATCCGGCAAGAACATTGCCATATTCATGACCCACGCTGTGCCAGAAGGATTCGAAGCAATCCACTCATGGACAGGTTCCGCTTCAGAGGCTGCTGCCGGTGCCAATGTTCTTGGTTCATTTGATTGTCAGGGAGAACTTGCCCAGCCTGTTATTGACATGCTCTTAAAGGCAGACGACCCGCAGATGAAAGCATTCGGTGAGATGGGTCCATCCACAAAAGGACAGCCGGATGAATCCCGTGTACAGAAGGCAAAGGAATTCGCAAAGGAAATCCAGGCTAAATTATAATTACCTGTCTAACTTATCTTAATCTGTAAAAACGTCGATATACAAAAGAACGGAGGGGATAATGTATGGCAGACCAGAAAAAAGCTCCAGTATTCTGTGAGAACTACTGTCTTGTATGCAAAGGTGCACGTGCCGGTAATGGCTTTTTCAAGGCAATCCAGAACCTTGAACTCAAGATATTCGGCAAGAATGGTTGTCCCTGGGGTAAGGCAAGAACAGAATACTATGGTGTAACGCCTGATAAATCCATTAAAAAATAACTTTTCAATTAAAAGGCAAACTAGCCTTCTATTTCTTTATTTTTCTGTACTTCTTTGATATTTTTCTCGAACTCTGTTATTGAATGAATAATTAGGAGTTGCGAGATGTGCGGCTGATGTATGTGGAGTTTTTTGACTTCCTGTTTCCCATAAAGAAGAAAGATATGGAAAAATTAGATTTTATAGCCGGTAGCTGTATCAGGGACAATTCTGCACTGTCCTGAACGTGCTTTAAAAAACAAAATCATTATCGTGGTACCACAACAGATTTATGCAAGCTTCCTCTAAAAAATATTCATGAGCGAATCACCAATTTTTGAGATATTTGACGGTTTACCCAGACAGGGTCCTGGCAGTAATGAATGTACTGAAAAAGCCTTTAATTTGCTTTCTTCTCTTCCTGCAGGCAGTAAGATCCTTGACATTGGTTGTGGTGTGGGTATGCAGACAATACATCTTGCGAAGATCTGCAGTGACTGTCACATCACTGCAACTGACGTTTACCAGCCTTTTCTGGACAAACTGATGGAAAATGCGGTTAAAGAAGGAGTAGATGACAGGATCACCACAGTTTGTGCTTCCATGGATGACCTGCCATTTGAAACAGAAGAATTCGACGTTATATGGGCAGAAGGCTCCATCTTTATCCTTGGTTTTGAAAAAGGAATTAGCTATTGGAAACAGTTCCTTAAAAATGGAGGATATGTGGCAGTGACAGAGAACACATGGTTCACGGATGAACCTTCTCCGGAAGTGCTTCAATTCTGGCAGGAGATATATCCTGGTATCATGAACATACCTGACACTGAGAAAGTTATCACGGCAGTGGGATATGATATCATTGACCACTTTAAACTGCCAGTTTCTGTCTGGTATGATTTTTACTCCAATCTGGAAAAAAGAGTCGATGACATCAGTGATAACTATAAAGGAAACACCGAGGCAGAAATGATACTTGAGTTTAACCGAAAAGAGATTAAGCTCTTCAGAGAACGCCCGGATGAATATGGTTATGCATTCTACATTTTTCAGAAGAATATCTAATATTGTATATGGGATGACTTGCTTATAATAAGCAGGTCACATCCGAATACAAATCGTTTTTTATTTGATTTTTTGCTCTACTATTCGTTCCCACTTGTGCGATTTGCCAATCGTATTTTTTCCCCGTCTGTCAAGTAAAGGAAAGACTTCCAACAGCATTTTGAAAAAAGCCTTTATCTTTTTAAGCAATCTTGGCTTAATTTCCTTGTGTGCAAAGGTGCACGTGCCGGTAACGGTTTTTTCAAGTCTATCCCGAACCTTGAACTCAAGATATTCGGCAAAAATGGTTGTCCATGGGGCAAGGCAAGAAGGGAATACTATGGTGTAACGCCTGATAAACCAATTAAGAAATAATGTACAAAAAGCATCAATAAATTAATTCTAAAAACAAAAATAAAGACCATATGGCCTTTTATTCTTTCTCTTCTGATGCATCATTTTTCTTCTCGCAAATATCATATTATACTCAAAGAGGGAAATCTAATTTATTCTTGTTAACTTTAAAACAATCGTAACAAGTTGGTTTGATTTTTGATGATTTAGTTGATTGACCACAGATATGGCAGTATTTTTCACCATATTCTTCATTTTTGTATTTGTTCCAAGAAGTAAAACATTTCTTACAATATGGTGTTATTGGATCTAATTTGATTTCATCATTGCAACGAATACAAAATCCATTCTCTTTCACTGCAGTTTTAGGTGTATTTTTAGGTGCAGCTTTAGATTTATTATTACTTGTATTCTCTTCACGGGGAATCTTCTCAACTGTAACCTTTAGTTCTTCACTGATACGGAATAGTCTCATTGATTCCGTGTTAATTTCCTGATACAAATCAGGTTCATCTTCTTTTGAAACATATATGCCCATTTCATTGTTATTTTGTTGAGAAAACTCATACAGATTCATAGATGTAACTAAAGCTTCCTTTTCATTTAGATAACATTTAGCATGCAAATTTTTACAAAACCCTGTTCTAACAAAATCTAATGATTTTAACCAGTTGTTTTCGTCAGGTTGTAATTCATTTTTCCCATAAACAACATCAATATGTATTTTCATTCGATTTTTATCTTCAATTAGTTCTTTAATTCTATCATTAATTTTCAAGTATGGGCTGATGAGAATTACTTTTTCATCTGCATTTTTAATAAGCTTCTCTAAATGATAGGTAACACCACTAGTATCTAAGAATTTAGCCATAGTATAAAAATGTAAATATACTTATAAAAGGATTACGTCTTTTTTGATATTACAAACTTCCATTTGATTTCAGTATCACTCCTGAATAAATATTTACAATCAAGCTGGTCAAACACACAGTATCTATCCGTAAGTTGTTCCATTAGAATATGTTTTTAAGATAAAATAAGATTATGACACTACTCTAAGCAGTGCCATACATATTTTTAACAACTCTAATTCTTCAGTTCGCCTTGATATATGCTATCATCTTCGGTGTCAGCAGAGGTATGATCTGCGGAAGCATGTTAGGCAGAAGATTACCCATTGCATTTGGCATGAGGTCGGGCATCTGCTCGATCATGTAATCCGGCATTGGGACTCTCTTCTCAACAGCTTTTAGCATCTTTGGCATGACCTTTGGCATCAAAGACGGCATGAGCATTGGCATCATTATTGGCATCATGGGTTTCATGAGTACGTCCATGCCCGGTACGTACTTCACCGTCTTCATCATGGCCTGCATGTATGAAGGCATGGCACCGATCATGTCAGGCAGGAGTTCCACCATCATCTCGGTCATGTTCTCCGGCTCCATCAGCTCGATCATCTTTTCGAAGGTCGCCCATGCAACAAGAGCATCAGTTGTCGTTTCCGGCAGGTCATATCCAAGACTGCATGCTGCAAGCGCTGCAAGGTCCTCTACCTTCATATCGACGTTATTATCCTTTGCAGCGACCCTGAACTGAACAAGGCAGCACGGACAGAGTGCAGCCATGATGTCAGCATCCTGGTCAACAGCCTCCTGCAAACGGACATTACCTATCTTACTGGCTACTTTTGGCTCATCGATGAGTGTGACAACAGAACCACAGCATAGTGCCTTTTCACGGTTGTGTTCCATCTCCCTGAACGTAACTCCCGGAATCGCTTTCAGTAATTCTCTTGGTGGTTCGTAGACTCCTGCACCGGCTCTTCCCAGGTGGCATGAATCATGCCATGCAATGGTCTTGTTGATCGGTACCTTGAACTTTGGCTTTAACACATCCAGTTTATCCATGAGTATTTCTGAATAGTGTTTTGCTTCGATGTCAAAGTCCATTCCGAGTTTCTCAGCCCACTGTGGATAGATGGTCCTCCACATAAGCAGACATGCAGGGCATGATGTAACAACTGTCTTTGCGCCCAGCTTCTGCATATTGGCAATATTCATTTTCAGGATTCTTTCAAACACATCCCATTTTCCGGCAACGAGCATTGGAATTCCACAACATGCTTCCTTGTCACCAAGGTATGCGAAATCGATTCCAGCTTCATCAAGCAGACGAACCGTACCCTCTGCAACATCCTTTTCCACAAAAGATGCGGTACATCCTGCAAAGTATGCGATTTCCGCCTTGTCCTTGATCTTTGCCCTGATATCATCAGGCAGCCACTTGTCCCTGTCTACTCTGTAATTTGCCCAGATATTCCTTTCCTTGTCCAGACTCTGAGCCATGATCTCAAACGGAGGAATTGTCATCATGCCTCTCTTCTGGACAAAGTTTTCCCTCAGTGTCATCCATGAACGTTCGATCGGCAGGTCAAGCTGACAGTTATGATCACACATCTCACAGGTGGTACAGGCAAGGAAAGTATCCACCTGTTCCTGGTCAAGGGGCATTTTTCCGGCAAGGTATTCCTTGATGAAGAACCACTTACCACGTGGGGACTGTGATTCCCAGCCTCTGCCGTAGTACTGGTCACACTCATTCACACAGTATCCACACTGGGCACAGGTGTACGCATGAGATATAATGTCGCCCGGTATTTTTTTCTCATCCTTGAATTCCTGTTCTCCGACTCCTGACATATTTCCTACCATGCGGGCCATTGGCTCGAATGCTTTAGCAAAGGAAAGCCCTGTCTTCAACATGGTTTTACCGGTCAGTGTCTCAGGGTTCATTATGTCATCAGGATCGGTCTGCTTCTTAAGCTCCTGAATCAGAGGCAGGCGCTTTTTGTAGACCTTATCTGCCTGTTGCGCAAAATAGAGGCCTGATGCATATATCCTTCCACCATTCTCCTCAGCTATCTTTACAATACTAAGGGCAAGTGGGAAAGCAAGATTGTACTTGAAGGATCTTTCCGAGTGAGGCATGAAACAAAGCATAATAGCTTCATCACCCTTTGTGACCATTCCCTCGACCAGCACAGGAAGTCCAATCTTTTTACCGATCTCTGTAAACATGGTATCGATCTTATCCACTGGCACTACCACTTCAGCAGGAATGAAGGAAGGGCCAAGTCTCTTCACTTTCATGGACCTGAACCATTCCTGAGTCTCATGCTCGGCAATTTCATCTGGCAGGATCTCTCCGCCGGCTTCCTTTATTATATCTTCAAGGCCGCTGACATCTCTTGACTGCGGATAGGCGAAATTGCATATGTAGGAATGCGGAAGTTCCGGCCTGTGTTCCTCAACAGTTTCTCCATAATGTGTTTTATATGGGGATTTGTTCTTCATGTCAGCCCATTGTGGATTTAAGAATGAGATTGCCCAGATGGGTATTTTCTTCTCCCCTACTTTCCTGATAGCATTCTTCATGCTGGAAGCATCAGGGAATCCTGCAGAGATTGCGGCGTTCTTTTCGTATTTCCTCAATTTCAGGGTAACCTGTGTTATGATACCGGTGGTTCCCATGGTACCGATGATCTTGTCAAGCTCATTGCCTGAGAAATCCTTAACCTCTCCATTTGGCAGGACAACCCTGGCAGATTCCATAGTGTCCTGTGACCAGCCGTATTCATAACTTCCGTAACCCACACCATTCTGTGCAAGCCATCCTCCAACAGTTGCGGACATTGCGCTTGATGGAACTGCCTGTACGGCCAGACCTTCCTCGTTAAGTTTAGACTCAAGGTCGTACCATACGGCACCAGCGCCTACAGTCACTTTGAGATTATCTTTGTCGATATCAATAATTTCCCTCATGGGAGTTACGTCGGCAATGATACCACCCTTTGTGGGTATGATACCGCCGTATCCTGATGAAGCCCCTGCTCTTGGCACGATTGGTATCTTGTATTTGCGTGCAAAATTAACAAGCTCAACAGCTTTTGCTTCATCCTTTACTTTTACAATTGCAGCAGGCTTTGTTTTACCAACCATCTTTTTTACAAGAGATGGCAATGCTCCCACATCGTGTGTGTAAAAGTGTCTTTCCTTATCTTTGAAATTAACTCCCCTTCCAAAGATGTCAGAGAGTTCTTTCTTTTGTTTCTCAGTTAGTTCAAACGTTGAATTTGTCATGGTAAACCCCAATATGTATTGGATACTATTAGTTTAAATAATTTTTAATGATGTATCCTATATATAGTGTATTGAATACTTCTGAATAAGTCTTAATTTAATCAGTTCCATAAGAAATACTGAATTAATAATTGCTTATCATTAAGGTGGGATAAAGTATGGATTTGCCTGATCATAAAACAAAGATCGTATGTACTATCGGCCCGGCCTCTTCTTCAGAGGATGTGCTACGGGAACTCATTCTACAGGGCATGAATGTTGCCCGGCTGAACTTCTCTCATGGTGATCTGAACGACCACCGCGCAATCATCAAAAGAATACGGACCATAGCCGGGGAACTCAACAGGGTGGTAGCTATAATGGCAGATCTTCCCGGTCCGAAGATACGGGTGGGAATCATCCAGGACGAACCAATGATGCTTGAAAGAGGGGCGCACGTAACTTTGACCTCACGTGACGTTCCCGGAAAGGATTCATTGATTCCTGTTCAGTACAAACAGATAGCAGATAGTGTGATTCCGGGCAGTCATATTTATCTGAATGATGGCTTCATCCAGCTCGATTGTGTGAGCATCGAAGGCGAAGATATCTATTGTGAAGTCATTGTCGGTGGTCCCCTGTTCTCCAAAAAAGGCATCAATTTGCCAGGTTCCCAGATGTTCATCAATCCCATAACCGGAAAGGATCTGGAGGTCGTTGATTTTGGACTTGAGGAAGGTTTGAGCATATTCTGCCTGTCCTTCATAGAATCAAAAGAGGATATCATACAGGTTAGGAACTATGCAGAAAGCCAGGGCAAAGAAATATTCATTGTTTCAAAGATCGAGAGAGAACAGGCCGTAAAGAACATAGACTCCATAATCAAGGAGAGCGATGCAATTATGATCGCCCGTGGGGACCTTGGTGTGGAGATTCCCATACAGGATGTTCCTATTGTGCAAAAGGACATTATACATAAGGCAAACCTGATGAGCACACCGGTAATTACCGCAACGCAGATGCTTGAATCTATGACCGGCAATATCCGGCCTACAAGGGCTGAAGCCACAGATGTGGCAAATGCGATAATAGACGGAACGGATGCAGTTATGCTTTCAGCGGAGACTGCAGTAGGAAAATACCCGGTTGAAACTGTTAAAATGATGGCTAAGATTGCAAGATCAACTGAAAAATGGAGGGACCATACAACAATAGGCCTTGAGATGATGAAAAAAGCCATTCATAAAATGAATCCGAGTGTAGAGGATATGATCTCTATACAGGTGAATGATGCACTTCGCAGTCTTCCTGTACGTTATGTTATTACTCCTACTGTTTCAGGAAAGACTCCCCGGCACATTTCAAGATTCAGGCCGGATGTCTGGATACTCGCATTTAGCCGATATCCTCTTACATGTGAGCAACTTGCAATGCAGTATGCAGTCTATCCGGTTCTTGTCCATCAGAAGGTGGGGGATTGGGAAGAAACGGTCATGGATACTTTGAAAAGATCTAATATTATATTTGGGGGAGATATGGTAATTCTCACCCAGGGTCAGGTATCAGGTCACGGGAAACCTGGTGGCACGAATCTTCTGAAGTTCATCGAAGTAAAATAATATTTTCTTATATTTTCTTTTTATTGTAATGTGGCATAAAAAATAAATATAGTAAGTATTATAGACACATTTACACTTTTGGGGAGGGGTGTGAATTAGTAAGGGAAAAGATGGTTGGATCGTCAGGGTACTATTATTTATTTTTATCATCAATTTAATTTTTCTTCCTGCGGCGAATTGTGAATCCAATGTTTACAAAATTGGTGTTCTTTCGGTTTACGGAGAAAAGGATGATACTATGGGGCAATGGACTCCAACCGCAGAGTATCTGTCAAGCAGTATTCCCAATACAACCTTTGAAGTAATTCCTCTTGATTATGATGAATTCTTTTTTGTTATAAATAATGAAGGGATTGATTTCTTCTATTCAAATCCCATGGTTTACGTGGAAATGGCGCGCATCTACGGAGCCGGCAGGATCGCAACATTCCAGCCGATGTGGGAAAATTCTTCATATGATGGCTTTGGCGGTGTTATTCTTACAAGGGCTGACCGGGACGATATCAATTCTTTGCAGGATATGAAAGGGAAATCTTTTATGGCAGTCAGCGAAGAATCATTTGGTGGATTTTTGGCTGCTGCGGGAGAATTACAACATCAGGGCATAAATTACAATAATGATTTTAATGAACTGACATTTGGTAAGACCCATGACAATGTGGTTCTTGCCATTCTCAATGGGGATATCGATGCCGGAACGGTCAGAACCGGCACCCTGGAAAAAATGGCTCTTGAAGGTAGGATAAATATTGAGGATATCAAAGTTCTTAATCAGAAAGAGTACGAGAACTTTCCTCTTCTTGTGAGCACAGATATTTATCCTGAATGGATGTTCGGGAAGACCGCTTCAACGTCAGAGGATATTTCTAATAAAGTATCTATAGCCCTTTTAAGCATGCCTTCAAACAGCAATGCTGCCATTACTCTTGGTTCAAGTGGTTGGTCAGTTCCGGCAAGCTATAGTCCTGTTGATAATCTTATGAAAGAACTCAGGGTTAGCCTATATGTTGATTACGGAAAAGTATCTCCTACACAGGCAATTATTCAGTACTGGTACATTTTAGCTCTCATGGCTATGCTTTTTGTTATTTTTGAAGTGCATTCCCGTTGGATGGTGGAGAAAGCAAAAAAAGTAAAACTTGAAGATTCAAACGAATTAAAGGACCTCTTCGCAGATATTATGAGGCATGACCTGTTAAATCCGGCAAGTATTGTCAAAGGGTTTAGTGATGTGCTGTACATGAAAGAAACCGATGGTGAGAAAAAAGAAACACTCAAAATAATAAGTGAACAGACCGATCATCTGATATCAATGATAGGTTCTGCTGCAAAACTTGCAAAACTTGAATCATACGAAGAGATGGAATTTGTAACAAATGATGTTGGCCTTATATTGTGGCATGTTGCTGACAGTTTTTCTTCCGAATTTAGAAAAAAGGATATTAAACTTGACTTTGAGCTAGAAAGAGAATATCCTTCCAGAACAAACGATGTAATAGAGGATGTTTTTTCCAATCTGATATCCAATGCTCTCAAGTATAGTCCTTCAGGTAGCACTATAAGGTTGGATATTGCTGAAATTGGCAAGAAATGGAAAATAATGGTGGCAGATGAAGGGGACGGAATCCCCGATGAAGCCAAACCATATATTTTTGAGAGATTTAAAAGAGCTGACAAAAAAGGTATAAAAGGAACCGGTCTTGGTCTTGCAATTGTCAAAAGGATAGTTGATATTCACAAAGGCGCCGTTGGTGTTGAAGACAATCCACAGGGCAAAGGATCTATTTTCTGGGTCATGCTGGATAAAGCATGAGATCAGTCGATCTTACGCATAACGATGGACCCGTCACGCATGTGGACTTCCACATATTTCTGTTTTTCCTCTTCTGGCTCATACTTGTTGTAGAGCATTGATTCAACTCTTCCGGCATCCATCAGCTCTCTAATAAGTGCACTGTCCTCTCCTTTCATTCTGCACTTTGCAGCAGGAGGGCTTGTTTTGGCCTTATTCTTTGAGTATATGGAACCACCTTCCATTCCTGCACCAATGAAACCCTTAGCATTCAGGAAAATGAGCTTTCCGTCTTTCATATAGGCTCCGGCAAATTCTCCTACATCTCCATGGACCACAACAGTCCCTCCATCAAGGTGTGAACCAGTGTTCATACCTGCATTTCCGTTCACGATAATAGTAGCTTTCTTCGCAAGCATTCCTGTTCCATTGTATGCATCTCCTTCTATGATGACCTTTGCATTACATGGACATCTGGCAGCAACAGTACCTCTGGGTATGCCGTCCTTAAGAACCAGTGTTCTTTGCTTTTCGTTAAAATCGTTATCGATAAGCTTATCCTCACCAGTACCATTACAGAGTATATCTGTGATCGAGCGGAATTTTCGATAATCCTGCACATCAGATTTAAGTTCCACTATGTTCCCTATCGGATATTCGATATTGCCTTTGACATACAGGATTCCGGCTACCATACCCATACCGGCTTCAGGACCTACGTCTCCCTGAATGAATATCCTGCCTGTTTTTTCAGCTTCTCCGTTTCCTCCGAAGTGCTTCAGGTCAGCTCCCATACTGTATGCAAAGTTCTTTGCCACATTGCCTTTGATACGAACCTCGCCGCCTGTCTTAAGTTCATTGACGAGGTCCCTGTAACTCAGTTTTGTGCCATTCTGGTTTGATATCAATGAATCCGGGTCAAGAGTATTGTTATGCCAATGAAAATTGAAAGTATAGTCGCAGATGTAGTCCGCATCCTTGCTAATCTCGATCTCAATTACCATTATCTCATCCGTGGATAAGTTTTGGAAGACATCTTGTGCAAACCCAGAGACTTTCCATATTATGCCTTACAGGCATCAGGTAATTATTATCCTCACCGCAGCTGCAACTGAAACAATGAATTGAAATATCTGTCTTCTTTGGCTGTGATTCTGCTTTCCTCAGGTCAAAGGGAATAGCCTCTCTTTTTTCGATGGTGATTGCGCCTTCAGGACAAACTCCTATGCAGAATCCCATTCCATCGCAGAGTTCTTCTGAAACGACCTTTGCCTTTCCATTGATTATCTGTATAGCTCCTTCGGCACACGGGGATACACATTTACCGCATCCGGTACACTTTTCTTCATCGATCTTAACTATCATTCTCTGGCTCATGCTTATATCTCCATGTGTTAGTGATGTGTTCCTTCTACAAGCTTTATTCCTGCATTTTCAACTGTTCTCTTTATCTCATCGATGTGCGGACATTCTGGATAGTTCTCCATTTGCATACAGGAACTCAGATGGATAACATCCACTCCACGCTTCTTCAGTGATTTCAACAGGCGATATACCCTGCGACCGGAACATCCGCCACATGTGAAAAAGGCAACCATCTCTGTATTCTCATCATAATCACTAAAGTGCATGCTCTTTTTATTGAATGCCATAAAACATCCTACGCCCGGACATGCTTCCGAGACAATGTCGCATCTTATTACTGCAATTCTTGTGACCGGTTTAACATCTTCGATAATAACAACTCCGTTTTTAAAGGAACGTATGAAAAGAAAGAACAAAAGGGGATAATTCCCCTTAAAAAAATCAAAATTATAAGCCGATCTCTTCCTTGAACTTGTCAATTCCAATTTCATCGATCACTCTGCTAAGACGGTGTTTTGAACCATTGGTCTTAGTAAAGCTGATGATCTTATCTACGAGAGCAAGGACGTCATCTTCACTCAATTCATCTGCAATGACATCAGCAAGCCTTGGTTTTATGGCTGCATTTCCACCAACCATGACTGTGTATCCTTTTGGTGTACCCATGATGCCGATATCTTTGATAGCGGGTTCTGAGCATGAGTTCATACATCCGGAAACAGCCATCTTGAATTTGGATGGGAGAGGCATTCCGTGGTATTTCTCATCAAGTTTTAATCCAAGACTTACAGCATCCTGTTGTCCACGCTTACAGAATGTTGTACCAGGGCATATCTTTATACTTCTCACACAAAGTCCGATGGCAGCACCTGGCTTAATTCCAAGGTCTTCCCAGGCTTTGTCGATATCCTCTTCTTTCAATCCTACAATAGCAACTCTCTGAGATGAGGTTACCTTTAATGTTGCAGCTCCGTATTTCTTTGCAACATCTGCAATTTTACCGAGTTGTTCTGCTGAAACAATTCCGCCAGGCAGGTGCGGTGCAATTGCATATGTTTCCTGGTCTCTCTGCAGGATTGCTCCCTTTTCAAGTAAATCTTTCGCCATATTGGTCACTCCTTCTTCCAAAATTCTTTTCTGGATGTCTAGTATATTACGGATACTCACTTATATATTGGGTGGTTTCCTATAAGATACTATGAAAGATTGTACTATCTACAAAACGGTCGATATTGTCGGCAAAAAATGGTCTTTATGCATTATGCACGAGTTGCACAAGGGGGAAAACAGGCAGAAGCGGTTCAATGAGCTTAAGAATAAATTGCAGGACGTGACCCCGAAAACCCTTTCTACAAGATTGAAAGAACTGGAAGAGCATGGCCTTGTTGATAAGAAGGTAGATGATTCAGTGTTTCCTATCAAATCAGAATACTCACTTACTGAAAGTGGAGAGGAATTCCTGCAGGTTTTGCAGAATATAAAACAGTGGGGTCTTAAATGGCAGTTTGAGAACCCAGAGTGCGGTGGAACCAACTGTAAGACCTGTGATCTTTAATATTGTTATTGCTGTTATGCCGGGATTAATATGGAAAATAAATTGAGACGCTCAAGAAATGACCGGATGCTTGCGGGAGTATGTGCGGGTCTTGGTGAATATCTTGGAGTAGATCCTGTAGTTGTAAGGCTTTTATGGGCTGTAGGTACTTTCTTCAGTTTAGGTACCGGACTTCTTATATACGTGCTTGCATGGATCATAATTCCAGAGGAATGATATCAGAGTCATCCTCTGTGATCTGATATTTCATAAATATATTCATTTCTCACTGTATCCAAAAACAATAAATAGGCAGCAATTAGTGTATTATCTGTGGGTAATATGCCAGGGTTTAGTGAGTCATATCAATGTTTGAAAGACGATGGCAGACTTATTTGCCGTTTAATCACAATATCGGCAATAATATTGCTATTGTTGCCAACTTTATCTTTTTCAGGTTGTGTGGAACCCTCTGGTGAAAATCCTGATGTTGTTCCTGATGTCTATGAAACTAATAATTCTGCGGCAAATTCTTCCATGCTGGAAGATACTGCTTCCAGTGATGGTCCCATAGGTACATTATCCATATACAGTTCTGCTTTTGAAAATGGAAGTTTCATTCCGGACATATATACATGCGACGGAGACAATATCAATCCACCACTGGAAGTACTTGGTATTTCAGGGGATACTGTCTCGCTTTTATTGATCATGGATGACCCTGATGCACCTATTGGAACTTTTACACACTGGGTTGTATGGAATATCGACCCTGAAATGCAAATTGCTGAAAACAGCATTCCTGGTATAGAGGGAGCAAATGGTGCTAATAAGGTCTCTTATGCCGGTCCATGTCCTCCTTCAGGTACCCACAGGTATTTCTTTAAAATGTACGCACTTGACACGGACCTGGATATTGAAAGTGGTTCTGAAAGAGGTCTTGTGGAAGATGCCATGGAGGGCCACGTTATTGCTTACGGGGAACTGATTGGAGTATACAGTCGTTCCTGAATCTATCAAATCCTTGTAATACTTTAAATACAGATGATAACATATGGCTGAAAAAATGAGAAACCATGCTAATTCTATATTGTCAGAGGCAATCTCTGCAGTGGATCCTTCTGCCTGTATTTACAGGGCCGTGAACAAGGATGGCAGGGACATTGTCATCAATAATCGTTCCTATGATCTTTCGCGTTATGATCACATATATGCCATAGCCTTTGGAAAAGCTGCCATATCCATGTCAAAGGCCATAGAGGATATCCTTGGTGATTCTCTTACAGATGGCATCGCTGTAACTAAACATGGTTTTGGTGGTTCACTTCTAAAGATGAAGGTCTATGAGTCAGGTCATCCGATGCCTGACGACCATAGTGTTGCTGCCGGAAAAACAGTTCATAGTTTTCTTGAGCGCACAGGTGAGAGAGATCTTATATTTTTCCTGATATCCGGTGGCGGTTCGGCTCTGATCACGCTTCCACGTAAAGGTGTGACTATAACCGATATTGTAAAACTTACTGATAGCCTCATGCGTGCAGGTGCTACAATTGATGACCTTAACACGGTCAGAAAGCATCTTTGTTCCATAAAAGGTGGCGGCCTTGCTAAAATGGCTTATCCTTCGCAGTCCGTGAGTCTTATTCTATCTGATGTCGTAGGTGATCCTCTGGATGTTATTGCATCCGGGCCTACTGTTCCTGACACATCCACTTTCAGCGAGTTCAATGAGATCGTGGAAAGATATGATCTGAAATTATCTCCTGCTGTGAGCGGTTTGCTTGAGGATGGTCTTGAAGGTGTGATAGAGGAAACCCCTAAACTTGGAGCTACTGTTTTTGAAAGAACATCTCATTATCTGGTTGGAAATAATGCCCTTGCTTTGCAGGAAGCACAAAAAAAGGCATCCGAACTGGGATACAACACCATGGTCCTTTCTTCATCCATTATTGGTGAGGCAAGGGAGGTAGCCAAGGTATTTGCTTCAATTGCAAGGGAGGAAAGGTTAAGAGGAACACCTTTGCCACTTCCTGCATGTATCCTTGCAGGTGGCGAGACCACAGTTACCATGAAAGGAAAAGGTCTGGGTGGAAGATGTCAGGAAATGGCTCTTTCATTTGGAATAGAGGTATCTGATCTTGAAGGAGTTCTTTTGCTTGCGGCCGGTACGGACGGCAACGACGGCACTACTGATCATGCCGGCGCCTTTGCAGACGGTGATACTGTGCAGCGTGGTAAAAATCTGCAGATCGATGCAAGACACGAGCTTTATGACAACAATTCCTATATCTTCTTCAAGGAAACGGGTGACCTTATCGCTACAGGTCCAACGGGTACCAATGTAATGGATATCTATATGGTTCTTATTGACAGGTTCTAGAGCTCAATATCAACATCGTAGACCTTTTCCGGATTTTCCTTATGGATCTTCCAGAAAGGTTCTTCCCCATATTTTTCTACAAGCTTTAATGTCTTTCTGGGTATTGTTTTTGGTCCGAGCACCGCCCCTGGTCTATCAGGGTCATCGATGTAATCGGTTTCCATCATGAATCGGGTGCCCTGCTCAAGTGCTTCCTCAATGGCATCTTTGCCTGCCAGCACTCCGGGGAATATGCCCAGCCTTTCACAAACATCCACAAGCGGCGGTGCGTAGTGTTTGACCACCCTGTGCAGTTTGATGCCTGTCTTTTTTGCCCTCTCAGTTATATCGATCAGTTCCGGTTCACCCACATCCTCAGTATGGAGCTGAACAGCACAGTCAAGGTCAGCGGCAAGTGTGAATGCATATTCCATAACCTCATTTGAAGCGTCCCACACTTCCGGGCTTACTGGATAATGCGGTCTTCCGCTCTTAAGCCCCACAGCAAGTCCTCTTTTCACGTAGTCAGCTGCAATGTCCAGTCCGCCTTTCATGGTTTCAACAGCTTTTTGGAGTTCCATGTATTCGGTGAGCTTTGTGATCTCCGCCGGATGCACTCCTAAAACCGTGAATGATGTAACGCCTGTTTCATTGATCTGGCGCGAGATGTCAACGGTTTCTTCAAAGACTGCGATCTGGTCTTCAGGTTTTGTGACTTTTATGCCAAGTGTCCAGCTTGGTTTCATAACAAGGAAAATATGTGTTCCACCGTTATTCTGGAATTCCTTCACGGCTTTCAGTCCTTTTGCCCTTGGGTCTATATGCATATGCTCATCAGTAATTGGAAAATTGTTTGTCATATTGATATGTATGTTATTATTGCCTAAAACGATAATGTATCGTTACTTAAACCGGCAGACAAAATAGTTAGGCGGCAATTATTATAAATGGTACCAATGTGAATACAGATTTATGGATATAGGATTGTTTCTGAAACACAGGGAAGTCAGGCTCAGTTTACTGTCGCTAATTGGTCAGTTACTTATAATCGGCCTTGTTTCTGCTACGCTGATCTATAAAAATGTGTCTTCGGAAAAGGCTATCACCCTGCTATTTGTTTTGATCGCCTTTGTAGCTATTGTTCTTATCACTATAAGGCGTCTGGTCATACTGGAAAAGAACATCAGTTCTGGCTGGGTTTAAACCACTTTCTTTAACTATTTTGCAGGATACGTTTCCCGGCTGGGTATGACATATATATCATGTAGTCGTTAATAAAGCAAAATCTCATCATATAGAATAAAGCGCTTCGATTCGATAAAATGTTATTAATTTACAGAGAAAAGGATGAACATGGCACAGAAATCGACAATCATTTATACGAAAACCGATGAAGCTCCGGCTTTGGCAACCAGTTCGCTCCTGCCTATTGTACAGGCTTATGTGAAAAACGCCGGAATCACTATGGAAACGAGGGATATCTCTCTGGCGGGAAGAATCATTGCCCAGTTCCCCGAAAGACTGACAGAGGACCAGAAGATTTCCGATGCCCTTTCCGAATTGGGAGAGATGGTCTTAACTCCGGAAGCCAACATTATCAAACTACCCAATATCAGCGCTTCAGTTCCCCAGATTAAAGCGACAGTCGCAGAACTCCAGGCTAAAGGGTATGATCTTCCCGATTATCCCGAAGATCCTTCTAATGATGAAGAAAAGGCGATCAAAGCGAAATTCGATATTGTCAAGGGCAGTGCTGTTAACCCTGTATTGAGAGAAGGAAATTCTGACCGCAGAGCTCCTAAAGCTGTAAAAAATTATGCGAAAAAACATCCCCATTCCATGGGAGAATGGAAGTCCGATTCCAAATCCCATGTAGCCAGCATGACCGGCGGAGATTTTTACGGTAGTGAGAAATCTGTTGAAATTGAAGAGGCTACCAATTACAGAATTATCTTTACAGATGACGCTGGTAATAAAACACTATTAAAAGACAAAGCCCCTCTTCAGACCGGAGAGATCATTGATGCAGCTGTTATGAACAAAAAAGCGCTTCAGGCATTTCTGGCTGAACAGATAGAAGATGCCAAAGCTAAAGATGTCTTATTCTCCGTTCATTTGAAAGCGACAATGATGAAAGTTTCCGACCCTATTATCTTCGGTCATGTGGTTAAGGTATTCTTTAAAGAGACATTTGATAAATATGGTGATCTGCTTTCTGAATTGGGTGTAGATCCCAATAACGGACTGGGGGATCTCTATACAAAGATCCAGGATCTGCCTGAAGACAAACAGGCTGAAATCAAAGCAGATATAGAAGCAGTGTATGCCAGGAGACCGGCATTGGCTATGGTTAACTCCGATAAGGGAATTACCAATCTCCATGTTCCCAGCGATGTTATCGTCGACGCTTCCATGCCTGCAGCAATCCGCTCATCAGGCTGCATGTGGGGACCAGACGGGAAACTGAAAGATATGAAAGCTATAATTCCAGACCGCTCTTATTCGGGAGTGTATCAGGAAACTATTGAGTTCTGTCAAAAACACGGTGCCTTTGATCCATCAAAAATGGGAAGCGTTTCCAATGTGGGGCTTATGGCGCAACAAGCTGAAGAATATGGCTCACATGACAAGACCTTTGAGATGACTGGTACAGGAAAAGTTCAAGTTATCGATGACAACAATAATGTACTCATTGAACAGCCGGTAGAGGAAGGAGATATCTTCCGCATGTGTCAGGTGAAAGACGCACCCGTTCAGGACTGGATCAAGCTGGCCGTTAAACGAGCCAAAGCGACAGGCAATCCTGCAGTCTTCTGGCTCGATGAGAAAAGAGCTCACGATTCACAGCTCATTAAGAAAGTGAACAAATACTTGAAAGATTATGATATTGATGGTCTGGAACTATTGATCAAAGCTCCCGTTGAAGCGACCAAGTTTTCATTGGAGAGAATTAAAGAGGGCAAAGATACAATCTCTGTGACTGGAAATGTTTTGAGAGATTATCTGACAGACCTCTTTCCCATTTTGGAATTGGGAACCAGTGCGAAAATGCTATCAATCGTTCCCCTGATGAATGGCGGTGGACTTTTCGAGACAGGCGCCGGCGGTTCGGCACCCAAACACGTACAGCAATTTGAATCGGAAGGTCACCTGCGTTGGGACTCTCTAGGAGAATTCCTGGCTTTAGCTGCTTCTCTGGAGCATCTGGGCAACAGTTTTGATAATCCTAAAGCTATGGTTTTAGCAGAAACATTGGATAAAGCGACAGAGCTGGTTCTGGAAAACAGAAAATCACCTTCCCGAAAAGTGAATGAGATTGATACCAGAGGATCTCATTTTTATCTGGCAATGTATTGGGCTCAGGCTCTGGCTGATCAGGAGAAAGATAGCGAATTAAAAGCGATTTTTGAACCTGTAGCTAAAGCTCTGATGGAAAATGAAGAGAAGATTGCCAATGAGTTGTTAGAAGCTCAGGGCAAAGCTATGGATCTCAAAGGATACTACGTTCCAGATGAGGAGTTGAAATCCCAGGCCATGAGACCTAGTGCGACTTTGAATGGGATTATCGATTCTATTTAATTTTATTGTGGAAACAAAAGGAAAGCCCAGGTTTCGGCCGGGGCTTTTTAGTATCTGAATAAGCAATGTGATTAGGGAGCTAAAGCTTCTGCTTGGGTTGGGAAGACAGATGCGTCTTCTATCATGAAATCGTCAGTTTTCCTGATGTGGATTCCGTCAAAGGCAATCTTCGCAGCAACCAAGAAGTTCATCTCCGAAGGCAAGTATGTGACATATGACCTCGGAGGTAACGCAAAACTGAGTGAAATGACCGAAGCTATTGCAAAGTGCTTCGAAGCTGAGATGAAGCGATTCATCTCCTATATTTTTTTAAATCAATTCACTAACTAAAAAAGAGTATTGGTGGATATTTCCACCAAAAATAATTATTTGCTGTCACTAATGGCAGCATTCATACTTTTAAGTTTCAGTCTACAAGATCATGCATACGAGCTTTGGTGTTCCCTAAAGTATCGCCAGAATCAGAATCTCCGTCACCGTTCTCTTCATCGTCCTTGCGGTGCATATCCTTGCTGACCATGGGGTTGAACATGAAGTACTTTTTCACGTAGGCCATGACCTCTTCATCGGATATACAGGAAACCCTTTTCTCGTCATTGTAGAGCTTCTGGATCTCAGCCTGAATTGCTCGCAGACGCTTGTCATCCTTTCCAATCTCTATCTGTACATCCATCAGTTCATTCAGTGTTTCCTGTACCTTATATCTCAGTACTTCTATACCTGAGGAGTCACCTATGAGGAATATTCTCTTTCCTCCGACAATCTCAGGTGGATACGGTTCGTATGTGAACGGGTTCTTGATAACGCCTGCAGAGTGGATGCCTGATTCATGGGCGAACACATTGTTGCCCACAACTGACTTGTTCCTTGGTACACGAATACCGATCTCTCTTTCCATGAACTTCGCAAACTCAACCAGAGATTCAAGGTTATACTTATCAAATCCTTCGATACGCCTTGCGAGGAAAAGAAGGAGTTTTTCCATTTCAGCATTGCCTGCCCTTTCTCCTATTCCCAGGAATGTTACGTTTGACCAGTTAGCGCCATGCCAGTATCCTGCAATGGAGTTGGCAACAGCAAGACCGAAGTCATCGTGACAGTGAGTCTCGATGTTCTTCACATTGAGTTCGTTCTTCAGGTATTGTACAATTGATGGCATGCCGAATGGCTCATCAACACCAACAAATGGTATTCCGAATCCGATTGTGTCACATATACGTATGGTACAATCCGGGTCAATGTCCATTATTTTCTTAATAAGCGGGTATGTGAAATCATAATTGTCAGCACGGGTCATATCTTCGATATGCGCCCTGGTGCGAAGACCGTGGTCTACTGCGTACTGAAGTGCGGTGAGGTATTTCTCTTCGGCTGCCTCACGGGTAGGCAGTCCCATCTTATCAAAGATGTGTGGATCAGAGACTGACATGAGGATGCCGGTTTCTTCGATTCCGTCAATGTTGAGGACCATGTCGATATCAGCAGGGTTTGCACGTGCCCAGCCGGTAATCTCCGGGAATTCATAACCCTGATCCATCATGAGTTTGATAGCCTTTCGGTCCCTGTCGTTATAGACAAAAGTCTCAAGTTTTTCTATTCCTATCTTATGCAGGTAGTTATATATCTGGAACTTCTGCTGGCTTTTCATCACAATACCAGGCATCTGTGCTCCATCCCGAATCGTGCTGTCGCTAATAGAAACTTCCTGCCCATGCGGCAATTTTATTTTTGGAAGGTCTTCATAATCTTTGTATATTTTCATTCAATACCTCCTTTGGTGTAAATCGTGAAGATCCCGGAATTTATGATCAATTGTAGAAATGAGTTAATGTCAATATTCTAATATCACATCAGAAAACGATTATACTCCGGATGATTATCTTTATTGAAAGATGAATTACAGACTGTTATACACGACCTCATACTTAAAATGTCTTTTCTTTGGTAATTTTTCTATATTCTATTAATCTGTATCATATTTAATTAACCGTAAATCTTTATAATTTAAATGATTACATGGTTAATATGTGGAGCACATTACTCAGCAAGTTTGAAAAATACCCGGCCCAGCAAAAAGTCTTGAAGCTTATTTTTGAACGTGGTTTTCAGGTCAATGATGAGGGCAAGGTTACCTCAGGTGCCATAGAGATAGCACACACACAACTTGCCAGGGAAGCAGGTGTTGACAGGCGTGTTGTGGATTCCACTACCGAAGTAATACTTTCCGATGAACTGCTGAGAAAGGTCTTCCAGAATGTGAGGTCAATACCTTTCCTTCGTGATGTTGCCCCTCTGATGGGTCAGGGTGTTGTTGTCATCACGCCTGATGATGCTTCTCACAAAGGAATAATATCAGAGGTATCCACAGTTATAGCACAGCACAACATCAGTATCCGGCAGGCAGTATCTGATGATCCTTTCTTTGTCACTGAGGCAAAACTAACCATAATAACAGATACCAAGGTTCCAGGCAGCATTGTAGAAGAACTGCTCAAACTGGATTCCGTAAAAGGCGTAAGTATCTACTAAGGTGTACTCATTCAAAGAACAGCTTTTGCAAATGCGCCGAAGACCTTTAACATATGCACCGATCTAGAAGGGTGCAACATTTTCTTTATAAGTATTGATGGATGGTCCATGTCCCCATAGCGGGTGATGGTATCAAGTATAGCGGGATTGTTCATAGAACCTATCAGTCCGTCAAGCTCATTGTCATCAAGTCCACCGATAAAGCGGTGTATTCTCATACCCATGGAAAGCTCTTTTCCAATTTCAGCCCTCCATCTTTTATCATACTCATAAAGGAAATTCGCAGAACTGTCTTCTTCATCAACGGCCTTTGCGGCAATTTCTCCTGCTATTTTCGCACAGACTGCGCCGGTATATATTCCTCCGCCTGATGTGGGCTTTACCTGACCTGCAGCATCACCAACTACAAGCACTCCGTCCGAATATGTCTTTTCAAGTGGTCCGAGTGGTATTCCTCCCATCACAAGGTCAAGTTTACCCCCTCCATATCTAGAGGCAACATGGTGGTTCTTTGTAAGCAGTTTCTCAAGGGCCTGGTTTGCCATCACAGGGTGTTGGGATTTAGGGTCAATTGCCATTCCTATGCGGGAAACGTTCTCGTTAACAGGGACAGCCCATGCAAAGAAACCAGGTGCCTGTGAGCCTACGAACAATTCTACAAAATCAGTATCATCAGAACGGTATGGTACTTCTGCCTGTATTCCCGATAATACTTTACTAACGTTTCCAAGGCCTGCCATTTTTGCCACCTTGCTGCGAACGCCGTCTGCAGCGATGACAACTTTTGCTTCTACTGTTTCAGGCTGGCCTTTCCTGAGCAGTGATACCCTCTGTTTACCGTCTTTGTTTTCAATACCATTTACTCTTGAGTTGAGCCACAGGTCAACATCTTTTTCAATTGCCATGGCAGCAAGTCGGCGGTCGAACATCTTTCTGGAAACAACATAGGCCTTTGTCTTTTTCCCGTCTATGGGCAGGCAGTCTCCATTCATCGGATGCACAAAAGCACCTCTCACTGAATTAAATACAAAATCATCCGAGGGCTTGATATCACATTCACTGACTGCACGGGTACTTAGCAGTCCGGTGCATCCCACGGGGCTTCCTATAAAGGCATGGTCTTCTACCATCAATGTCCGTGCCCCGTGCATGGAAGCATACCTTGCGGCAGTTGAGCCGATAGGTCCGGCTCCGACAACAATTACATCATATTCCGTCATTTTCACATTTATTCCCATTCAGAATGATTGTAAGCAGGTCCCTGAAATTGCTGATCACGTGGTCTGGTTTTTCTTCAACAAATTGACTGTCAACAGGGGGGTTGCAGTCTCCGTATACTGCATATACGGCCAGCATCCCAATTTGCTTTGAGGGGCTGATGTCCCTTCTGAGGCTGTCTCCTACAAAAAGAGTCTCATGGGCCTCAAGTCCCATTGAACCAAGCGCATACATGAAAGGTTCGTGAGATGGTTTCTTCCGACCTGTCATATCGAAAGTGAAAAGTGAATCAAAGCATCCGCACAGATCAACTTTCTGAAGCCTTTTTCTGGCATTCATTTTGTCGGCATCTGTGAGTATTCCAATACTAAGTTCCATACTCTTTAGTTCAAGCATGGTTCTTTTCACGTCAGGATAAAGTTCAATGGTTTGTATCTTCTCTCTCTGGTATATAGTACAGCATTCCTGAAATATCTCTTCGGAGTGTAATCCATATTCTGCCAGGTAATCACTGATATTTTCCACGTCTTCAAATCCGTACTTATCCCTGCGGAAATAAGACAGGAGCTCATGGGGGTCACCTGTTCCAATATGTTCTACAATAGCCGTACAGGCAGCAATTTTAGCTTTTACAAAATCAAAAAGGGTGTTATCCATATCAAAAATGACACCTTTTATCTTTTTTTCTTTCATGCCTTCATCCTGTTTATGAGGTAATATGGTAATTTATTTGCCTGAAATAATGCCCCATTCATATATGATATATTCGTTTAGCCTGAACTGCATTAAAAGAACTTTATATATAATAAATTAATATATTTATCTGAATGGTTTTATTATTGAGTTCTTTGATCGACGAGGGTAAATAATGGTTACAGATATGCAATTGAAGCAGAAAGATGATGCCTATTCAGACCTACAGGTATCAGAATATGATGTGAATTCCTCTCTGCAAAAGGAAGAAGAAGGTTTCTATTCTTCATGTGGTCAGGCTTTCATACGCATAAAATAAAAAACAAATATTCAACCGATTATCAGTTACGCTACCTTGTTAAAACTACGTTGTACCAGTTCATATGGAATTATGCTGTCGTTGAGTGAGTGGAGCATGACAAATCTACGGGGAACAATATCTTTCAGATAAGTATCAGAGTCTATGGATCTGTAGAACATGTATGCTTCAGGATTGGTGTTTTCATCAATAGTAATGGAATCAGTATGATATCCGCTTGTACTGATGGCCACAACACCCTTTATTTCAGGGCTGATCGCAGTTGCAATTATAGCGAACCTTCCACCGTTGCTGAGCCCGAGCATTGTAATATTCTCGCCATCAACTCCGGTTTGCTCGCCAAGAACATTTGCAGCTATCAGTGCATCATGTATCATCATATATTCCACAGGCTCTCCACCACTTACAAAAAGTTCAAAGTCTCCCTGGGGGTCAATTCCGCCGGGATTCCTCTGGTCAATAGTGATAGATGCATATCCCAGTTCGCAGAGCAATTCAGGAACATCAATTTGTTGTTCTTTGGACACGCCTGCTCCGGGGAGCATCACAACACCAGGGATATTGTTACTGGACGCCGGTATTCTTATCAATCCTTCGATGCATGAGTCTCTGCTTTTGAATGTTACAGTTTTCACAATATCTGAGTCATTTGAGGTTGTGATATTGTTTATGCTGTACTCTGCATCCTTTATCTGTGAGTAAGAAAGAATTGTATCATCTGAAACTGACCAAGCAGGCTGGTCGTCAGAACTGGCAAGTATTCCGATAACGCCTGCTATCATAAGCAAGGCTCTCAGAAGGAGTGGCAGCTTTTTGATGTTAATTTTCTGATTTTCAGGTATCTTCCTTTTTCCTTTTGTGGAATGCTTTTGACTTATGAGATCGCCGAAAAATTTTACGGACCTGCCGGGAATCGAACCCGGGTTCTAAGCTCCGGAGGCTAAAGTGATATCCACTACACTACAGGCCCATTATTTGAGATTAATAAGCTCGTTCTGCATGTTTCTCATTGAAGATAAATATAATGTTGTTTAGATGTTGTTTTGGAGATTTGTATGAGTATGTGCAGTAGTTCTCACTATAAAGCATAACAATTTGCTTAGTATTGTTACGAACAAAAGTCTTAAATATCACAATTGTGTATTATGTGTATTCACAATTGTGAAGGAAAACGTTTGCCAGGGTCGGAGCAATTCAATCTTGGTTCGAATCCGGACCCTGGCTTGAGGTCTTCTCCACCTCGCTTCCCTCAGATGAGCAGGAGCCTTAATGGCTCCTACTAAAAACGTATAAACCAGAAACTCTGAAACCCCTTGTTTTCTTCTTGATCATCTATTACAGGTCGTACCATGAAAGTAAAACTGCCATCCGGTAAAACAGAAGAAATGGACATAGGAACACTCACCGTTGAAGAGCTGCTGCGCCTTCTGGACATCAGCCAGGGAGAAGTGCTTGTGTCAAGGGATGGTCACATCATTCCGGAAGATACCATACTTAACAATGGTGATGACGTTCGTATAATGCAGGTCGTATTCGGCGGCTGAGCCGGAACAATTTTATTCAGTCTGGCTTTCTTTTTCTACTTTCTTTTCGTCTTCCAGCAGAGATTCTGAAACGGAATCCGGTATATCCGTTATTCTGTTTCCCCATGAGTAAACATTCATCTTTTTGCTGCGTACAAAACCGACTATCGTAAGTCTGCGGGATCTTGCAATATCAATTGCAAGTGTTGTGGTTGCTCCTCTTGAGACAACTATCGGGATGTTAGCTATCAGGCATTTCCTCACCATTTCCGATGATATCCTTCCGGAGCAGATGATGTATGTACTGGAAAGATCGATATTTTTCTCAAGAGCATAGCCTATTATCTTGTCAAGTGCGTTGTGCCTGCCAATATCCTCAACGACACAAATCTTTCCTGTTGCATTGTACATTGCAACTACATGTATTCCGCCTGTCAATACATGAAGTTGTGAATCCAGTGCTTCTTTCACAGTGGTGCGTATCGTTTCTGAATCAAGGGTGAGGTCCGACCCGATCTCAGGAAGTTTGGCTATGTCGAGGTAGGACATTGACCCGCCACAGCCACTAAGCACTGTTTTCTTCGAGACAAGTATCTTAAAAGGACTCTTTGTAAGAATGCTGGCATTTGTGTCTTCAATTTTGATCGACTCGATCTCATCCGTATCTTTGATTATTCCTTCTGTGTAAAGAAAGCCGATCACAAATTCCCTGAGCATATCTGGACTTACCATTGCGGTAAGAGCATGTCTTCCATTAACAGTGACTGCAAGTGGCATCTCTTCGATGACCGGATGCATTTCCAGGTCAAAGGAATAGCCATCTCCTTTTATACAATCTACTTCTCTGTACATTCATAATCTCCTTGTCAGTTCTTCCATTGTGTCTATCAGAAGGTCTACTTCCTCTTCAGTATTGTACAGATAGAGACTTGCACGGACAGTGCCGTTCTCAAGTCCCATATGATTCATAAGTGGCTGGCAGCAGTGCTCTCCTGATCGTGTCATGATGGCTGCTCCCTCATCAAGGATGTGCGCCACTTCATGCGGATGCATTCCTTCAACATTGAAGGATACGACTCCTATCCTTTCATGGATGTCTTCTGGTCCGTAAACAGTTACGTTTTTAATACCATGGAGTCCTGAAAGCAGTCTTCTTGTCAGTTTTTCATCATGCTCTTTTATGTTCTGCATCCCGATAGCACCAAGATAATCTATGGCCGTTGCAAGTCCTATCATTCCAGAGATATTGGGTGTTCCGGCTTCATACTTCTCATACCCTTCTGCAAGGGTATAATTGTCCACGGATACCTTCCCGATCATACCGCCACCAAGCATCAACGGATGAAGGTCTTCCTCTTTCATCCACAGTATCCCTGTTCCGGTGGGTCCTAACATCTTATGGCCTGAGAAACAAAGATAATCGCAACCAAGTTCTTTCACATCAATGGGAATATGCGGGACGGACTGTGCTCCGTCTACAAGGAGTTTTGCTCCGTTCTCATGGCAGATAGCAGCTATCTCTTTTACCGGCAGCACATTTCCCAGGACATTTGAAGCATGGGTGATGGCAACTATCTTTGTATTCTCATCTATTGCAGCTTCAAAGTCTCCCACATCAAGTGAGCCATAGGCATGTGTTCTTATTGTTGAAACATTTACGCCTCTCTTGCGCAGACGCATCCACGGGAGGAAATTAGAATGATGTTCAAGGATGGTGGTAACTACATTGTCACCTTTGTTCCACTTTGTCCCGCAGGCAACCATATTGATGGCTTCTGTCGTATTCTTCGTAAGAACGGTTGTGCCACTCTCTCCGCCAATGAACCGGGCTATCTTCTGGTGTGCATGCCAGTACCGCTGGGAGGCTACGCTCGTAAGTCTGTGTACTCCTCTTCCTACATTGGCCCGGTAATGCCTTTCAAAATCGTTTGTGGAACTGAGGACCTGTTCCGGGGAAAGACTGGTTGCAGCATTATCCATATAGGATATATCACTGAGGATTGGAAAATCGCCTCTTATCCGCTCAACGTTCAGCATAAGATCCCATCTGGAGAAGTTTTAGGTGGCTGGAAATGCATCTTATTATTTTTCATTTTCACTATTATGGCATTGCTGGTCATCTTCACGCAATTGGTGGCAGATGTCGCATATCCTTGCAGCAAGGTTATCGACACGACCTGCTTCCATTTCTTCTGCAAGGACACGTATGGATTTTTTGACATCTTCATCAAATACTATGCGATATCCTCTTTTCTTGGAGAGGTATTGTGAAACAGCCGAAGGTGCCATGTCCAGTTCTTTGGCGACTTCCTGTTGGGAAAGCCCGCAGTTAACAAGTTCTTCTGCAATTGCTGCTCTGATTGCTGGTAAGACATCCCAGACAATCATCTGACAGGGTAATTTCATGATATTTTTTCCTCTGGCTAATCTATTTTTAATTAAAATGAGTGTTGGCTCACAATTGTGAATATGACCTTAATCTTAAAAGTCTTTTCTCTATTATTTATTTTTAATTTACATCTACACAATCGTTTTATATATTGACAATTAATAACGATTGATTCACAATCGTGAATTGAAGAGTAATACACGATATCAATGCTGTATTTCGCCTGAAAGTGCTGGTTTTTTACTGACATCCGGGATGCCGCACAAGGTATTCCTGAGGATCAACTTGCAGATAAATATAAAATAAAGGTCAACAGGCATAAACTCTGATATCCTTATCATTTATTAATCATGTTTGAGGAATATGTATCATGCTAGACAAAGAAGAGCTTGAACGTTATAGCAGGCAGATCATGCTTTTTGGCGAGGATGGCCAGGAGCGGTTAAAGGATGCCAGGGTTTTCATCGCAGGTGCAGGAGGACTGGGATGTCCGATAGCTCTTTATCTCGCCGTGGCCGGTGTGGGACACCTGAGAATTGCAGATCGTGATTCTGTGGAGTCAAGCAACCTTAACCGTCAGGTGCTGCACTGGGAATCTGACATAGGCAGGGAGAAAGTATTATCTGTTGAAGATAAACTTCGGGCAGCAAATCCGCATATTAACGTAGAGACATTTCACCTGACAATAGATGAGTCCAATATCCGGGAGCTGATAGGTGACGCTGACATTATAGTCGATGCAATGGATAATTACCCTGTCCGTTATCTTCTCAACCAGGTTGCCCACGAAAGGGGTATACCTCTTATTCATGGTGCCATCCGTGGTTTTGATGGCCAGGCAATGACGATCATTCCCGGGGAAAGTGCATGCTTCAACTGTGTATTCCCCAGCCCTCCGCCAACGGAAGTATTTCCTGTTGTTGGTGTGACTCCTGGTATAATTGCTATGATACAGGCTAACGAAGTTATCAAGTATCTGGTGGGTACCGGTGAGCTTCTGACCAACCGTCTGCTCATATGGAATGGTCTTTACTCGGAAATGGAAACACTGAAAGTATCCCGAAGGAAGGATTGCAAGGTATGTTGTAACATCGGCAAGTTGCAGGAGTGATTCTATGATTAAAATTACACATGATGACTTTGATATAAACGCAATGATATCTCAGGCAAGAACCAGCAAAATGGGTGCAATGGTTACTTTCCTGGGAACTGTCAGGGATGATGGAATAGACTTGCTTCAATTCGAGGTTTACGAGGAAGTAGCCATCAGTGAACTTGAAACCATACGTGATGAAGCCTTTGAAAAATTCGACATTGAAAGTATGGACGTCATTCACCGCATAGGGGAATTGCCTGTGGGTGAGAATATCCTCCTGATAATTGTAGGTGCAGGGCACCGCAAGGAAGCGTTTGATGCGTGCGAGTATATTCTCGAGAGAATAAAGGAAAGTGTCCCTATATGGAAAAAGGAAATAGGGGATGCCGGTGATCGCTGGATACCCGGGGAAGCCTACAATTCCTGATCCCTATTTTCATTTTTAAAAGATCTAAATATCAAGCATCCGCTGGATTGCCAGACGTGCCCTGTCCGCCACATCTTCCGGGACTGTTACTTCAGGGGTCAGGGTTTCAAGGGCCTTGTGCACTTTCTGAAGGTCTGTTCTTTTCATGGTAATGCATACTGCCTGTGAGGACAATGGATAGCATAATTTGTCCGGGCAGTCTTTTTTCATCCTGTGAAGTATCCCTACTTCAGTACCGATGATGAATTCTTTACTGCTACTTTTGCAGACATGTTCTATCATGCCGGATGTTGAATAAACATGGTCTGACAGATCAACTACTTCCGCTCTGCATTCCGGGTGCACCAGAACTTCTGCATCAGGGTGAAGCTGACGCGCGGTCTTCACATCTTCGGGTGTGATCCTGTCATGTACAAAACAGAATCCTTCCCAGGGCATTATTTCCTTGTCAGTGAAACGGGCCACATAACTGCCCAGATTCCTGTCAGGTACGAAAATTACCTGATCAGCATCAAGGGACTGAACTACTTTTACGGCATTTGAGGATGTGCAGCATATATCGCTCTCTGCTTTTACTTCTGCCGAGGTGTTCACATAACAGACAACTGCTGCATCAGGGAATCTCTCTTTAAGGACACGGAGTTCTCCGGCCGTTATCATTTCGGCCATGGGGCAATTTGCATCTGCAGCAGGCAGAAGTACCGTCTTTTCAGGTGAAAGGATGGCCGCTGTCTCTGCCATGAAGTCAACTCCGCAAAATACTATTACATCTGCATCCTGACTGGCTGCCTTTCTGGCAAGTTCCAGGGAATCTCCTGTGAAGTCAGCTATGTCCTGTACCTCTTTTACCTGATAGTTGTGGGCAAGTATTACAGCATTACGTTCTTTTTTGAGCTGTAGTATCTTCTCGATCAGTGCTTCCCTGTCAAGCGTCGTTTTTTCGATGTAGGTCATGAATAATACCTTTGTTTAAGATCTCTGTATTTAATCAAGATTTGCCATTTAAGGCATCGTGTTCACAATTGTGGATTGTACTTATTCTTATATACTTTTTCCGTTAATGGTTATCTTAAGTGAAAGAGACATGTAAAGGAAAGATATGTGTACTGGGTAATCTTAATGGTATAGAAATGCGACATTGGTCGAAACAGGAACCTCAAGATAAAGTAAAGGGAACAATTAAGAAGGCAGCCAGTGGTGGAGGCTTTATCCTGTCCGACAATCATGGTGAGATTCCATATCTAGTTCCCTCGGACGTTCTTACATATATCTCTGAATCTGTCGAAAAATGGGATAAATATACCAGGTAGAATTATATGGTTCATGATGATTATCTTGTTACATCTGAATGTATTCGAAGGGAAGTCGAATATGTACTTTCCGAATATGCGCAATTCAAAGGAATAAGACCTGCATATTTTAGTTATTCACAGGATATCCTTAAGTCTGAAATTATTCTTGATATTATCAGAGCACAGAAATTTGACAATGATATCTTGCTTCTGTGTGACAATTCCTGCCCGGAAGTTTCCATTCCGGAAGAATATTCCGGCTCTGTGAAAGTGCATAAGATAAAACATATCTATGACCTGTTTACTGAGAATCTGGCTTTGCAGGAATATAGGGATACAGGTTCTTTTATCATCGTTCCCGGCTGGCTTGAAAACTGGCAGGATAACCTGCAGTATATCGATCAGTATAACACGAAGTCAGGTGCGTTATTCTCAGAAACCTATTCATCGATTCTCATTCCGGATACAGGTGTTCATTCTAATTTAATTGTCAGGGCAGAGGAATTTTCCGAATTTGCGGGTATCCCTTTCAAGATTCTCAATGTTGGGATGGAGTATTTCAGCCTGGTCTTTGAAAACCTGGTGCTTCGATGGAATAGTGAAAAAAAGCAGAATAAATTGAAGAGATGTAACAAAAAAGCAGCATCATATGCCATTTCAATTGATTTTATCAAAACAATTGCTGATGTTACGGATGAATCTGTCGCAATCGAGTCTATTTGCAAGCTATTCAGTACTATGTTTGCTCCGAAAAATGTTGTTTATTACTCATTTAATGAAAATGGAATGGAGCTTAAGTATTGTAGGTTCCCCGGAACTGAACAGGAGAATATAGTCAAATTGAAGAATTCTAATTCAAACTATATTGTATTTGATACTGAAGATGGTTTTGCAATTAAGATAATGGCCACAGATGATGTCCTGGGTATTATTGAGATATATGGTATTGCTTTTCCGGAATATCTGGATGAGTATCTAAGTGTTGGTTATGATCTTGCAAAAGGTTCTGGACTTGCAATATCCAATATAAGGCGGTACCATGAGGTATTCAGGTCAAAGGAAGAACAGGTGAAACTTGCTGAGATGCTTCGTGTTACAAATCGTATTTTACGGCATGATATTGCCAATGATCTTAATATCATCACAATGGCATTGGACCTGTTTGAAGAACAGGGTGATGAAAAGTATCTTTCTATGATTAAAAATGCGGCATATAAAGGTGCTTCGTTGATCAAAAATGCAAAGGAGCTTGACCAGGTTTCTACCGGGGAAGGGCATCTTGAGTTCTTGGCTGTTAAAAGTATGGTGGATAACGTTGTAAGTAAACATACTGCGGAATTCAATTTAACAGGAGATTGCATTGTAATGGCAGACAAAGCCCTGTCTTCGGTAATTGATAACATTGTCAACAATGCTCTTATTCATGGAAACGCAAGCAAGGTTGATATTGGAATAATGAGCCAAAATGGCACATGTGAGATTTCCATTGCAGATAATGGTACAGGTATTCCTGATGAGGTAAGATCCAGGGTTTTTGATGAAGGATACAAGTATGGAAAAACCGGTCATACAGGATTTGGATTGTATATCGCTAAAAAGACAGTTGAGCGTTATAATGGTTCTATACGTGTCGAGGACAATGTTCCCTCAGGTGCGAAGTTTATTATAGAATTGCCCGCTGCACAAGTGGAAGATCCTATTGTAATTTGAATACTTTTGCGCTTGAGCTATTGTGTGGATAGTGCCTGGAATCCATAAAAGTAACCAGTATATCCACTGCCATTTGTTTTTGTAAGTTACGGGAAAATAGCATCAGAGTTCATGGTTACCATTATATATTGGTGGCTGCAACCAATATTACTTATAAAATTTTCAACATAAATGAGGTAAAGGTTTGGAATTTAAAACATTGTATGGGAAGTATTCTGAATCTTTATTTTTATTTTTGATTATGGCATGCCTTTATTTTGTCAGCCTGACGAGTTTTCTCTTATTTCATAGTATTGTTGAGGTAACCAGTGTCGTAATTATATCTGCTGTTTTTCTAATTGCGTGGAACTCCAGGTATTACCTGAAGAATTCATATCTTCTTTTCCTTGGAATAAGTTTTCTTTTTGTGGCAGGTATTGATTTTTTACACATAATGAGCTATAAGGGAATGGGTATTTTTCCTGACGAGGGATCGAATCTGCCTACTCAGTTGTGGATAGCTGCAAGGTATCTGCAAAGTATTTCTCTTTTGATAGCTCCTTTTATGCTGAGAAAAGAACTGAATGTACATAAGGTTTTTTCAATATATTTTGCATTTACCTCTTTAATTCTTGCATCGATCTTCTCGGGCTATTTTCCGGATTGTTTTATTGAAGGCAGTGGACTGACACAGTTTAAAATAATAAGTGAGTACTTGATTTCTCTTATCCTGTTAGCTTCGTTTTTCATGCTTCATAAGCACAAGGCAGAATTCAATCACGATGTTTATATGTTGCTCTCAGGTGCCATTATCTTCTCAATATTTGCAGAACTATCATTCACCTTTTACATAGACGTGTACGGTTTTTCAAATATGGTGGGCCACTATTTCAAATTAGTTTCATTTTATCTTATATACAAGGCTATAGTCGTTACAAGTCTTACAAGGCCTTATGACCTTCTTTATAGGGAATTGAAGATGAGGGAATACGATCTTGTAAAGAAAAAAGAATCACAGGAACATTTACTGGAAACACTTGGTCTTGTAAATAAAATACTTCGCCATGATATCCTGAATGATTTGAACATTGTTTCCCTTTCAGTCGGTAATCTCAAGGAGAGGATGGATGAATGGGAGCTTGATATGTCTGAAAAGGCTGTGCAACATAGCCTTAAGATAATTAATGAAATGAAGGACCTTGAATCACTTATGTATGTCCGGGAACTGAAAACTATCGATCTTCGTCAGCTTGTGCTCGAAGTATCACAGGAGTTCCCAATTACTGTGAATGTCAATGGAAATTGCTCTGTTAAAGCCGATGGTGGACTTCACTCGGTTATTGGGAACATTGTCCAGAATGCAATAGTCCATGGCAAGGCTGAAGCAGTGGATATCTCCATGGGAGAAAAAGAGGGTTTTTGTGAGCTGAGGATAGCAGATAATGGTATCGGTATCCCTGAAAAGATAAAAGGGCGTGTGTTCGATGAGGGGTTCAAATATGGTGAATCCGGTCATACGGGCATTGGTCTGTACATTGCAAAAAGAATAGTTGAAAGATACGGGGATATATCTCTGGAGGATAATGTTCCATCCGGCACAATCTTTATACTAAGATTTTATAGCAATGATAGGGTAGATGAGAAAAAAGAAGAAATGACAAGTATCTTAGAAAAATAATGAAATCTCCACGATAAGCGGACATTTCCTTTTAATTTATGTTCTAGTCTTCTGTGGCTCTTCCAATAGCTTTAACGAGTGTCAGCATGACTCCAAGACCTTTCTGGAAATCCTCATCCTGCATTTGTTTTAGTAAACCACCAAATCCTACTTTTGGTGGATTGAGAAGGGCTTTGTCGAGTTCAGGATCCTGAAGTCCTCTTTCCATCACATCCACAAGGTCTGTGCTCATTATTGCATTTGTTATCTTTAAAACAGTTGACATGAGGTCTGCTATTCCGTGTGCAGTCTGGTCATTAATGTAATTCTGAAGTATTCCTATTGTTCGAACAAGGTCCAAAACAGCTTCAACATCTGTAGGTGTTACTTCGATTGCTGACATTTGATTTTTAATATTTTCGTTAGTCATATTCCCATCCTCCTCAGAACATTCCTTTTACACTAATATCCCAGTGAATATGGTAATACATGCGGTATAGGAACCAGCCCATTTTTGTGGTTGTGAATGGTGCAGGGGGAACACCATATCTCCAGGTGGCAATGTAGCCTTTACCCATTGTGTTCGGAGTTTCAATTTCAGTGACTATCGGACATCCTGTTTCTCCTTCATAAGGTGTTTTAATACCATTCCCATAAATATCGTTGATCAGGTTCTGACTTACTGCAATAGCCTGATAGTGTGCACCAATGCCTGTTTTAAGGATATCGACTGGTCCAAGATCTCCGAGAACATATACATTGTCGAAGTTACCGACAGGGCCACGGTACTGAAGTGTTGCTTTATCTGCAGATAGCCAACCTTTTTCGTCGGTAAGGCCGGAATCTATCAAAACCTGTGGGGCTTTGTGTGGTGGAACAGTGATCAAGAGGTCATAGTTCACTTTATCTCCATTCTTAGATGTCAATTCTTTTTTAGCAGCATCGACGTTAGCTAGTGGGAAATTTCTTATGACTTCTATATTTTTTTCATTTAATTGTCCAGTTACAAACTTGTTAAATTCAGGTGGTCCAATGGGTTCCATCGGCCATACAAGGGTCAATTGCACATCGTCTCTGTTCTTCTTAATGTTGCGCAGATAGCTTTCAAGCATAAAAGTGAATTTTACAGGTGCACCTGGACATGGAATAGGCATTGAGGCAACAGAAACTACAACTTTTCCGCCGTTGATGTTCTTTACCAGATCTCTTACTTTGAAAGCGTCTTCCATAGACGTGTAGAATGTGTTTATGTCATCTGCAAGCCCGGGAACAGCATCAATATCAGCTCTGCATCCCATTGCAATTACAAGATAGTTATAAGTGTATTTTTTATCACTTTTGACAGTGATTTCTTTATTTTTAAGGTCTACTGCTGTCACTGCCCCGTCATTCCCATAAAATGCTTTTATTCTGGGGCTTATGAGCTTCTTTCGTGACCTTGTGATATCTTCGGGTGTATAAAGTTCAAAAGGAATGAAAGTAAAGCCGCCTTGATTGATATTAATGTCACTTTTGTCGAGAATGGTTATTTCCAATTCATCTTTAGCAATCTTGTTTCTGAATTCCCTGGCTAGTATATTGGCTACCACCGATCCGGCATAGCCTGCTCCTAATATCAGTACCTTTTCTTTCATTATTTAACCCCACATTTTCAATGAGTTAGTGGTTTAGATATATTTTGCGGTACTGATAGTTTATCCCAGTAGTATTTAAGGAAATGGAAGAACCTATCAAAACAGATATCTTATAGCAGTTCTATGCAAAAATCTTTCATAGCCAGCACTCTTGAGTGCCGGCTGAAAGATGAGAAGTAGAGGTTACAGATTTGATCTGTAACTTAAAGGTTATAGTTATTGCTAGCAATAACTATAGCTTAGTTCTGGAGTACTATCTCTATGTTGATGTCCTTAGGAACCTGGATACGCATAAGCTGCCTGAGTGCACGCTCATCTGCTGCAATGTCGATGAGTCTCTTGTGTACACGCATTTCCCAGTGATCCCATGTAGCGGTTCCGTCGCCACTTGGACTCTTACGGACAGGTACTACCATCTTTTTGGTTGGTAGTGGAACTGGTCCTGAGATACTTACCCCTGTTCGGTCTGCAATAGCTTTAACCTGATCGCAAACACCATCGAGGTTTACAGGACTGATTCCTGATAATCTTATTCTTGCTTTCTGTGACATGTTCTTCTCCTAAAAAAAAGGAAAGTTTGAGTGTCTTACTGCTTCTGTTTGACACTCATGCACATGCCAGCAGCAATGGTCATACCCATATCACGGATAGCGAATCTACCGAGCTGTGGGATTTCCTTTACTGGTTCGATAACCATTGGTCTTGTTGGCCTGATGGTTACGATTGCTGCATCTCCAGCCTTAATGAAGGTTGGGTTCTCTTCCTTTGTCTGACCTGTCTTAGGGTCAAGTTTCTTGTCAATGGACATGAGAGTACATGCAGTCTGGGTTGTGTGGCAGTGGAATACTGGTGTGTATCCGACTGTGATAGCTGATGGGTGCTGAAGGACAACGATTTGCCCGGTGAACTCTTCTGCTACTGATGGTGGGTTGTCAGCTGCACCACAGACATCTCCTCTGCGAACATCGTTCTTACCTACACCACGTACGTTCCATCCGATGTTGTCACCAGGAACTGCCTGTGGCTGTTCTTCATGGTGCATTTCGATTGACTTTACTTCACCGGTTACGCCACTTGGGTTGAATGTTACACTCTGACCCTTCTTCATGATCCCTGTCTCGACCCTACCTACTGGTACGGTTCCGATACCGGATATGGTGTATGCATCCTGTACAGGGATACGGAGTGGAAGCTTGTCTGGCTTTTCTGGTTCCTTTAGCTCGTTAAGGCATTGAAGAAGTGATGGGCCAGTGTACCATGGTGTGTTAGGGCTTGACTTTGTGATGTTGTCGCCTTCGAATGCGGATGTTGGGATAAATGGAATCTCTGAAGCCTTGAATCCTACCATACCGAGGAGCTGGCTTACATCTGCCTTTACCTGGTTGTATCTCTCTTCGCTGTAGTCAGCTGCATCCATCTTGTTTACAGCAACGATGAGCTGGTTGATACCGAGTGTTCTTGAAAGGAATACGTGTTCCTTTGTCTGAGCCATTACACCATCAGGTGCTGCTACGACAAGAACAGCTGCGTCTGCCTGGGATGCGCCGGTGATCATGTTCTTTACGAAGTCACGGTGACCTGGGCAGTCTACTACTGTAAAGTAGTATTTGTCTGTGTCGAATCTCTTGTGAGCGATATCGATTGTAATACCTCTCTCACGCTCTTCCTTCAGGGAGTCCATTACCCATGCGAAAGCGAAGGATTCTTTACCTTTCTCTTTTGCTTCTGCCTTGTATTTCTCGATCATGTGAGCAGGTACTGCTCCTGTCTCGAACATTAATCTTCCGACAAAGGTTGATTTGCCGTGGTCAATGTGACCGATAACTGCCAAGTTCATGTGTGGTTTGTCAGCTGCCATTTTCATATCTCCTTTAGTTAATTCTAATATAATGTATCAGTTTGATTTGCCATAATAGGTCTTTTTACGTTTAAACCTTTCTGATGAAATAGGATTTTTGCAGCAAAAAGCTGCAAATTTCCGTAATTACATACTCAGGTAATCAGATGCTTGTGGAAGTTCCTTCTTAAGTCCCTTCCTCTCTCTTATACCAGATACTACTTCATTTGTCATGTTAGTCGGAAGTGTGTCAAAGCCAGCGAATTCTGTGCTCCACATTGCGCGACCTTCAGTTGCAGATCTGATATCTCCTGCAAATCCGAATAATTCAGATACAGGTGCCTTTGACTCAATAATGGTCATGTCACCTTCGCTGGTCATGTTTATAATGACACCACGACGTCCCTGAATTTCCTTTGCTGCGCCACCCATCTGGTCCTGTGGGACCTGGATGAATACCTTCTGGTGTGGCTCAAGGAGTGTATCGTCTGCCATGAGCATTGCTGCCTGAATTCCCTGCCTTGATGCAGGAATTACCTGTGCTGGTCCTCTGTGGACTGCATCTTCGTGCAACTTTGCATCTGTTAATTTTACCTTTACACCCATACATGGTTCTCTTGAGAGTGGTCCGGCTTTCATTACTTCCTGGAATCCCTCTAGAACGAGTTCCATGGTCTCATTGAGGTACTGGATACCCTTTGTTACATCGATGTAGACATTGCTTTCAAATATATCTGCAATACCCTTTGCTTCATCTTTGTCCATGCCAGCGGCCATGAGCTTCTCTCTGCGCTCAACCTCAGGCATACGCATTGAGATCTCTCCGTTCCTGATAAGTTCCCTTACTCCTTCCTCAAGAGGCTCAACTGTAACGTAGAACCTGTTGTGTCTGTTTGGTGACTTACCTTCTACAGGTCCTGCAGAGCCACGGATAGTTTCACGGTAAACTACGAGAGGTGGTGTTGTTGTGATCTCTACACCCTTGTCACGCTCGATCCTGTGTGCAATGACTTCAAGGTGGAGTTCTCCCATACCTGCCATCAGGTGCTCACCGGTCTCTTCGTTCAGTGTGATCTTAAGTGTTGGGTCTTCTTTTGCTACCTGTCTCAGTACTTCAACAAGTTTAGGGAGATCCTTCATGTGTTTAGCTTCGACAGCAACGGTAACCACAGGCTCACTGGCGTGTGTAATGCTTTCGAAAGCTTCCATTCCGTCAAGGGTGGTTACTGTTGAACCTACAATAGCGTCCCTAAGTCCTGTTACAGCTGCAATGTTACCTGCTGGGATGTTCTCCACTTCAAGTCTTTCAGGACCCATGAAAACACCGACCTGCTGGATCCTGTTCTTCTTTGAAGCACCGGATACATAAACTTCCATACCACGGGTAAGTGATCCGCTGAACAACCTTCCGGTTGCAACTTCGCCAGCATGAGGGTCCATTGAGATGTCTGTAACCATGAAAGCCAGATCGCCTGTTGCATCTGCAGTGAGCATTGCCTTTCCGATCTTGGATTCCTTGTCTCCGTGCCAGATTACGTTAACCCTGTCACTCTGAGCTACAAGAGGTGTCGGAAGGAACCTGATTACCATGTCGTTGACTGCTTCATGAAGCGGGCATTTGTCTGCAAGTGACTTCATGTCCTCAGCACGGCAGTAATCAAACACCTGCTGGAAACTGACGCCGGTCTTCTGCATCATTGGTACGCTGATAGCCCAGTTGTATAATGCTGAACCGAATGCTACTGTACCTTCCGCTGCATCAACTTTCCATCCTGCATTGTAGCGCTCTTCGTTCATACCTTTAATGAGCTTGTTCACGTGGTCAATAAGTTTACCAAGCCTGATCTGCATCTCCTGTGCATCGACCTGCAACTCATTGATGAGACGGTCTACCTTGTTGATGAACAGTACTGGCTTAACGTGTTCCTTCAATGCCTGCCTGAGTACGGTCTCAGTCTGTGGCATTGTGCCTTCTACAGCATCAATAACTACAACTGCTCCGTCTACTGCACGCATTGCACGTGTAACGTCGCCACCAAAGTCTACGTGACCTGGTGTATCGATAAGGTTGATGAGATACTCCTTTCCGTTGTACTCGTGAACCATGGATACGTTTGCAGAGTCAATTGTAATGCCTCTTGCCTGTTCCTCTTCGTCAGAGTCCATGAAAAGCTGGCGGCCTGCAAGTTCCTTTGAGATCATGCCTGCGCCTGCAAGGAGATTATCTGATAATGTTGTTTTTCCGTGGTCGATATGCGCAACAATTCCTATGTTACGTATCGTTTCAGGATTGCTCATGAGCGCTGTGACGCGCTCAACCATCTTTTTCCTTCTACCCATATTTACTACCTGATCCTTATTTACTAAGTGTTGGGATTTGCATTAACGTGCTGCCTTTGCAACTCTTTCTTTTGAATCCTTTCTGTTGATGGAGAAGCATTTTGCATCGCGGTTTGAAGCTGCAATGATTTCTGCTGCAAGACAGTCTGCTGCACTTCTCTTGGATTTGAAAGACGCCTTGTTTGCACCCATTGTGATGTATCTGAGCGCACTGTCTACACGTCTCTGCGGAGCAGTGTCTACTGCCTTTGGCACGGATATTCCGCCGTACTTAAGTCTGACCACTTCTTCCCTTGGGCCTGCGTTAGAGATAGCCTCTACCAGTACCTGTACAGGGTTCTTCTTGGTCCTTGTGTTAATGATATCTAATGCTTCAGAAACAACCCTCATAGCATTCTGCTTCTTTCCGGTGTTCTGTGCGTTACGCATAACATTGTTAACAAGACGCTCAACGATACAGATGTCTGACTTGTTGAACTGCTGTCTTGCATGCTTTCCGTTTGAGTGAGGGATTATCACCGGGTCGAGGTTCACGTACCTTTTAATTCCCTGGTCAGTGACCTCTACTTCAGTGAGATCCCATTTTTCGAATAACTTGTACATTTAATTATCTCCTTGGTTTCTCTTTTCGGCCAATGACCATCTCTCTTAAGGATGCATTGTTAACAGCAGTGACCTTAAAGCGTACTCCGGGAATATCTCCCATTGCACCACCCATGCGGCCACCTATTCTTTCTACTGTAACTTCATCGTGCTCGTCGATAAAGTTGATAGCACCGTCTC
>OBLN01000033.1_pt1 | contig 48299 bp, 40 predicted proteins | sample 1519301 | NCBI WGS metagenome assembly OBLN01 (sample SAMEA2452533, study PRJEB22499) | sediment metagenome | reverse complement strand
CCCGCGGAGCCGGAAGCGGGAAACGCCGGTTCAATGAGCGATCTGGCGGTCAAGAAAACCCCGGACTCGACCGTGCGGTATCCCGATAAACAAAGCCGCAGCCGCTGGGAACCGAAAGAAAAGCCGCTGGTTTCCGTAACCCGCAAGCAGCCGGGCGCGTTGAAAAAGGGAAGTGATCCGCAATCTCAGCCTGCCGGCGGCCGGGGCGTACTGAGCACCGGGATTTCAGGCGGCGGCGGCGCGGGCGGCGGGGGAGGTCCCGGAGGCGGTTCCGGTACGTCCTCTTTTCCCTACGCGTATTATGTGCAGACACTCCGGGACCGGATTTCCGGCTCCTGGTATCGATCCCTGGTTTCTCCCGGGCTGGGAGGCAGTCATGTGACCGGGGTTTACTTTCGCATTGACCGCAGTGGCCGTGTAGACGGCCTCAAGGTGGAAAAAAGCAGCGGCATCGATGCGCTTGACCTTTCCGCCAGGCGCGCGGTCGAAGACGCCGCCCCGTTTCCACCGCTACCCGATGACTTTCCCTACGCGCACCTGGTGGTACATTTTGAGTTTGAATGGGTGAAACAATGAAAATCATTCGCTGGACAGGTATTTTTCTGTTGCTGCCGGCGTTGTTTCTGAACGCGCAGCAGGAGATCCGCATCCGCATCTCCGACGGCGTGTCGATGATTCCCGTCGCACTTCCTCCGTTGACCTTCACGCCGCAATCCGCGGTCAAGGAGGATACAATTCGGGCCGAAATCGAGACCACGTTGTGGAACGATCTGGAGTTTTCGCGGGTGTTCCGCATGATTCCACGCGCCCACTTCGCCTATATTCCCGAGTTTGATCCGCAGAACATCCGTTTCCGCGACTGGGAGTCCATCCAGGCCAATATCCTGATCTCCTGCCAGTTGGAGATGCCGGAAGCGACGCGCGTCGTCATGGCTTTCCGCGTATACGATGTGCGCAACGGCGGGCGCTTCATTTTCGGACGCAATTTCGGCGGCAAGCGGGAGCTCGCCCGCCTGATCGCTCATCGTGCCGCGGATGAAGTGATGAAGCAATTCGGCGAGGCGCCGTTGTTTACGTCCAAGATCGTTTTTGTTTCCGATCGTGACGGCAACAGTGAAATCTATATGATGGATTACGATGGCGAGCGGCAGCGTCGCATCACGATCAACAACTGGATGGATGTGTTGCCGTCCTGGAGCCGTGACCACGAGAAAATCCTGTTTACCTCTTACCGCAACAACAATCCGGACCTGCTCATGTTCAACCTCTACAGCGGCAGAACGGAATTCCTCTCCACGCAGCGGGCCAACTACTGCGCGGACTGGGCCCCGGACGGCAATCGTATCGTGTACACTTCAACCAAAAGCGGGAATGCGGAATTGTACGTCCGTGAAATGGATACGGGCAAGGAACGCCGCCTGACCTTTAATCACGTTATCGACACCACCCCGAACTGGAGTCCCAGTGGACGCGAGATTGTTTTTACTTCCGCGCGTACCGGTACACCGCAGATCTACGTGATGGATGCGGAGGGGACAAACGTGAGACGCTTGACCACGGAAGGCAATTACCATGATTCCCCCGAATGGTCTCCCGACGGCACCCGCATTCTTTTTGTTTCCCGCATTGAAAACCGTTTCGATATCTACACCTACCATGTGCGCACCAATACCATCAGCAAACTGACGGAGAACGCGGGGCGCAATGAAAATCCGTCATGGTCTCCCGACGGGCGTCACATCGTGTTCGCCTCGAACCGTGGCGGAACCTACCAGCTGTACCTCATGGATTATGACGGAGCCAATCTGAAACGCCTGACCAGCAAAGGTGAAAACAAAATGCCCAAGTGGCAGAAATTTGCCTTGAGGCGGTTTGACAATTGAACTGAACCTGTACTATAAGTTAAACTGGTTTATAGGAGGAGATTTTATGAAAAAATTACTGACCGTCTGCGTGCTTTGCCTGGCCATGATCACCTTCTTCAACGGCTGCAAAAAGGAAGTGCAGACCGAACCGGAACCCCAACCGGTAGTGGAAAAGGTTGAAGAAACGGCGCCGCAACCCGAACAACCCCAATTAAGCGAAGAAGAGATCTTCATGCAGAAGACCCTGGACCAGATCAACCGCGAGGGTCATCTGAAGATGATTCATTTCGATTTTGACAAGTACTTTATTCGCGATGATATGAAGCCCATTCTGCAGAAAAACAGTGAGTGGCTGTTGACACACGGCAGTGCGGAAATCGTCGTTGAAGGTCATTGCGACGAAAGGGGAACCGTAGAGTACAACATGGCCCTGGGCGAGAAACGCGCCGAAGCCGCCATGAAGTACCTGGAATCCCTGGGTGTACCCACGGACCGCATGCGCATCATTTCCTATGGGAAAAACCGTCCGCTGGTAAAGGGCGTGGATGAAGACTCCCACTTCATGAACCGTCGCAGTGAGTTCAAGGTGGTCAAGAAGTAATCCCGTCAAGTGTAATCAGACATGAAACAGCGCGTTGCTCTCTTTCTTGCTTTCAGTGTATCGTTCAGCGGTATGCTTTTGCCCGTGCGTAAGGATACGAAACTGATCCTGGATGAAATTCAGAAATTATCGGCTCAGATTCAGTCCTTGAATCAGGACATGTCATCCCTGAACCAGAGACTCCGCATCATGGAGGATAAGGTGAACGCCCTGGCCAGGACCGGTGCCGATGACACGCAGAACCAGGAGAATGTCGCCCTGAGCCTGCAATTTCTGAAGGAAGAGATCAACGAAATGAAAAACAGGCTGACGGAAGTGATCGATCGCCTGAAGTCCGCTCCTCCGGCGTTTGCCGGAGGAGCGACTCCGGGCGAAGAGAATGCCGTGCCGGATGAGATTCAGTCTCCGGAGAACACTTATTACACGGCCTATTCCGATTACATGAAAAAGAACTATGACCTTGCCATCCAGGGGTTTCAGCAGTTCATCAACCTGTTCCCGCGCAACGTGCTGGCCGATAACGCCCTGTACTGGATCGGTGAGTGTTACTATTCCCAGAAATTGTTCGAAAACGCCGTTGATACATTCACGCGGCTGATCGGCAGTTATCCGGACGGCGACAAAACCGCCGCCGCCACCCTGAAAAAGGGATACGCTCTGATCGAGATGGGAAGAGAGAGTGACGGGGTTTCCGTGCTCAGGCAGTTGATTACGCAGTATCCACTGTCGGAAGAAGCCTCACTGGCTCAACAGAAGATCCGCGATATCAGTCAATAGAGGTGAGCGAATGAGTCATGTCAGGAGTATGAACCGGGTGATCCTGGTGGGTCGGGTGGGGCGTGATCCTGAAATCACCCACATCCCCAGCCTGGAAAAGGATGTGGCAAAGTTCGGCCTGGCCACCAGTGAAGGTTACATGGACAAGAGTAACCAGTGGAAAGAGATGACCGAATGGCACAATATCGTAGCCTGGGGCGGATTGGTACAGAAGATTGAACGCAGTGTCGGCAAGGGAGACATGGTCCTGGTGGAGGGTAAGATCAAGACCCGCAAGTGGCAGGACAAGGATAACCAGGAACGCCGCTCCACTGAGATTTACGTGGATAACCTGGTTGTGCTGGACCGGGTCAACCGTGGCGGAGGCGGTTACCGCTCCGGCGGCGCCGAAGAGAACTCCGGAGGCGGGCGCGGCCGTCGGGATAACGGGCCCGCTATCCCCAGTGAACCTCCGGTACGGGATATCAATGAATTCCCGTATGATGACAGTCAAGGCGACCCCTTCTAAACATGGCATTCGTCAACTACAACAACAAGGAAATCACGGTTAAGATCGTGTATTACGGCCCCGCGTTAAGCGGGAAAACCACTAGTCTGCGCTATATTTACGCCAGCCGCTCGCTGAAGAAGAAAGGCAAATTGATCACCCTGGACACGGATGGTGATCGCACCCTCTTCTTTGATTTCCTGCCGCTGGAGATCGGCCGGCTCGGCGAGTACTCCGTCAAGATCCAATTGTATACCGTCCCCGGCCAGGTGGCTTACGATACAACCCGTAAACTGGTGTTGCAGGGGGCGGATGGAATTGTGTTCGTGGCTGATTCTCAGGTATCCGTGCGCGAACAGAACATCGCCAGTTTCAAGAACATGAAGCGCAACCTGGCATTGAACAACATCTCCTATAGTGAAATCCCCATTATTCTGCAGTACAACAAACGCGATCTGCGCGAGATTCTTCCTGTGGATGATTTGAACCGTGACCTGAACAGCGACAATAAACCCTTTTTCCCCACCGTGGCCACTTCGGGCGAGAATATCATTGAATCTCTGCATACCATCATGCGCCTGGTGGTGATTTCCTTGAAAAATCGTTTGTCGGTGTTTCAGAAAGACAAAACCGTCATGTTTTCCCGGGATGAGATCACGACATCATCTCCCGAGCCTCCGGAGCCGGACGAAGTTTCTCCCGTCGGTGTGTCCGAGATGGACGCGGCCGATACCGAGTCGGAAGATGTTTTCGAATTGGACAGCCCCATCGAGGGCGCCATCGCATCCGCGGAAGAAGACGAAGAAGCCATCTTTGACCTCGGCGATGAATCGGTTCTGCCCACTGCGGAAAATGAAATCATCGAGGTGCCGGATTTCGACCATGAGCTCGATTCCACTTCCCCGCCGCTGGAAGACGCCCGCAAACCGGGCGGGCAGGACAGTACGGATTATTGGGAAGATAAAGCCGACGGCGGCATCCGCGTCCGCGTCAACGACGCCGAGACCAGGGCGGTCATCCCGGTGACGGTGGTACTTCCCAAGGGGACCGACCGGGCTCAGGTGGATATCCACCTGTCGTTAACCATTCAGTCTGAAGATTGACCCGATCATCATGAAGCGAGGACTGGCATGCCTGCTGCTGGCGGTTTGTTGTCCGCTGATGCTGAGCGGCCGGGGAACCCAGCGCCTGGCTGAAAAAACCGCCGCCGCGATCGCCGAAATCATGGCCGACCGTTTCAATCCGCGCCTGACCGTAATTTCTTTTGAAAACCATACCGAGTTATCGGACATGGTGATTCAGAATTTCTATCAGATCCTGGTATCGCGGCTGGAATCGTCGCCGCAGAAGAATTTCGATTTTTCTGATCGCATGGTTGCCTTCGCGAACGGCAAGGGTCGCTTCAACTCGCGCCGGCTGGATGAAATCGGATTTCTGGTCGCTCTGAAGATGCTGCGTTCCGGGCCGCATGTGGGGGTCGGCATCACCGTGTTTTCCCGCCTTTCCGACCGCCTGGCTGCCGTGCGCTACGTTTCGGAATCCATTCCCCCGGAGGAATTGCGCGTGCTGGACTTGCCCGAGCCGGCTTTCGCTTCGGCGGGATTCTCCATGACGGCGCGCCTGGAAGCCGATTCCGGCCTCATGGATGTCTGTTCACAAACTGAACCGAACGGCAATATGCGTCATTATTTCCTTTTCCCCGATAAAGTCGACGTGTTTGAGTGGGGCGCCAGGCGCATGGTGCGCCTGATGACGCTGCCCCTCGAGTGGCCACGTCCCTTTGCACCGGCCCGGCATGTGGAAGGACACCTGCTGGTGTTTCACAACCCGGCGGGCACATGGTTGATCGCGGGCGCCAATGTGGCGGAGAAATCTCTCGTCTTCCTGCGCCGCGAGGGGAACTGGGAAGCCCAGCCTGCGCTTGATTTCGTTCCCATCCGCCATCTGTTGATTAACGATGTCCCGTATCTGGCCGGCGTTCGCTATGCCGCAGGCCGGAACTATTTTCGCGGGGGCCTGGTTCTGATGCCTTTCAGACAAGGTTTCCCCGATCCGGAGCGGCTCTATGAAAAGCCCCTTCCCGAAGCATTCGCGGTGGATTTTACCGCGCGCGAAGGGCGTTTGACCGGCCTGCACATGGTTGACCGGGAATACCGTTACCGTCTCTTTACCACGGATTTCGAGGATTCCATCGTGAACGAGCGCCTGCGGGGGGCGGCTCTGGCGGCGCTGGATACGGATTGGGTCGCGCTTTCCGACTATTCCCGCGGCAAAGATCGCGCGTTTTTTTTCAAAACCAGTGACGGCGGCACCCGCGAGGTGTATGCAGCGGATTTTCCCCTTCGCGAGATCCGTTTTATCAGTCCGGGATCATGGGAAAATGAACCGGGCTTCTGGGTCTGCCTGGAGAATGCGGGCCCCGATAGGTCCGGCGCCCAGCTGGAATTCTGGCGCAAGCAAAGCGTCCCCGTTCCGGAGGCTGCCGCGCCCGCGCCCCAGCCGGAGGAGATGATTGATGTCCAGGATTAGGTTGGGTTTGATTCTATTTCTGCTGGGACCCGTCCTGGCTTCGGCCGCGATCAAGCCCAATTATGCCGGCGAAGCGCGGATTCGCCTCGGCGAACCGGCAACATTCGCTTTCTCTCCATCCAATTATTCCAACCTGGTGTTTTACGCCCTGATCTACGAGAACTTTTTTTACCTTGAAGGCGGCGGCCGCCTGCGATCTAATCTATTCAGTGCGCATCATTATGATAAAGAAGCCCGCGCGCTGGTACTCGAGTTGGGCAGGAACCTGAGTTTCTCCGACGGCAGCCCGGTTACGCCGGGTCACATCATCAAGTCGCTGGAAGCTTTTGTTTCCCGGAACCTGCATGGAGCGAGGCAACTGGGGAAGCAGATCCGTCGCATGCGGGTGGAAAAGAACTCCGTGGTGCTTGAGTTGACTTCCCATCTTCCCGATGCCGTCTTTTCTCTGGCCGTTCCGGAATTGATCCTTCAGGCGGATCGCGAGAGTGTGTTTTCCGGCCCGTTTGTTCCCGTTGAATGGGAACAGGGTCGCCACATCCTGTTGAAAGCGAATCCCCGCTATCCCGGCGGCCGCAGCTACCTCGATCATGTGCGCGTGATCTTCACTGATGAACAAAATCCCGACATTTTTCTGGCCACTCCGGGCCGGTTTGATGCGCAGCGGTTTGAAGAACACAACGCGGGCATTTTCCAGAACATCTACCTCAGCTTTCCCGGGGAAAGGGTCGGAGAAAACACGCGCATGGCATTGTTTTCGCTTTTCCGCGAGTTTTTTCTTTCCCGGGATTATTCGGAGTTGAATTCATTGACATCGGACACGGAATCACCGGTCACCATCAACATGCGCCGGTTGCCCGCCGCCCGGGTGCGTTCCGTATTGCGCTCTTCGCGGATTCAGGTATACCTGCAGTCATCGCTGAAACGGGAAGAAGAAAACCTGCTCCGTTTCCTGAACGCCAAGGGCGTCTCGATACAGACACTTTTCGTTGAGGATGGGCAATTAAACAATTTTATCGATGGCGCCGCCCTGGAGTACGTGATCCTGGAAAAGGTGTTTCAGCAACGCATGCCCCTGGCGGAAAAGCTTCACCGCGTGGTATCGGAAATGACTTTCGGTCGTTTCAACGCCCAGTATCTGCAGCTGGTGGGCGAGCTGGAGGAAGTCAGCCGCTTCAACAGTGATGAAATGCTGTTGGACCAGGTGGCGAAGATTGTGGGTTTGATCATTGAGGAAGGCTTTCTGATTCCCCTGTGTCAAAAGCGCTATTCCTTGTTTGTGAATCGCAAATTGCGGGGATTCCGTATGGATGTATATGGACGCCCGCTTTTGCAGGGAGTGTATCTGCCATGAAAAAACGCGATAGAAAACACGCGGGCGCGCTGTTGCCGCTGATGTTCATGGCTTTGACCTTGTTCCAGGCGAGGGCGTTGACGGCCATGGAGTTTGGTGCCTACGCGGGTGCATTGAACAAAGCCGGGACCACACTGGTGGGATTGACCCTTGATTCGGGGTTTCTTTTCCCCATGTTGAAACTCGAAACCGAAGCGTACATGTTTACCCGCAGTGAACGTACGGGAAAGGTTCTGACCCTGGGTCTGAAGATCAATCCGGCGTTTGGCCGGGTTTCGCCTTATGCCGCTGCAGGGGTGGGAACCGAAGTGCAGCGTTTTGACCTGTCACAGGCAAAGGATCGCTATTTCACTTTCATCGGCGGCGGCATAAAGATAAGGCTGGCGCCGATGCTGTTTCTGCGCCTGGATCTGCGTTTCCAGCAACACGGCAAAAAAGATGAAAGCATTCCCGGTACCGAGAAGGTGAACTATTTCCGTTATACGGCGGGGCTGGTGATTCGTATCTGACCGCGTTCGCTGCGCTTATTCCCAGCGTTTGTAAATGCGGATATAGCTGTTCTTTTTCAGTTTTTCCAGGTACTCGCGCTGCTTTATTTCGTGGCGTTGCGCCAGGATGGTATTGCGGATGCGGTCGCGGACCTCTTCGTACTCCACCAGGCGGGAAGGCGTAAATGCGACCAATTGCAGCAGGTACCAGCCGCTTTGGGCCTTCACCCAGCCCGATTTTTCTCCGGGTTTCAACCCGGATGCGGCTTTCTCCAAATCCGGGTCCATTTCGCCGGCCTTGAATGTGCCCAGGTGGATGTTCTTTTCCTCTTCTGAGCCGAGTTCGGTGTATTCCTGCGCCACGGTGGCGAAGTCTGCGGATGCAAGTGCATTGAGCGCGGCATCGGCCTTGGACTGCAGCGATTCTTCCGTGGAATGGTTCTCCGGATTGAGGTAGATGGCGTTGATGTCGTATTCCGCCGGCAGGGTGTAGTCCGTGATGTGTTCCTTGTAATACTCCATGATCTCCGCGTTGTCGATCTTGATCTTACTCGTGACTTCCTCGTAAACCAACCGCTGCTGCATGCGGTACAATTTCTGCTGTTCGCGGAATGCTTCGTAGGTCAGGCCCTCACGGCTCAAAGCGTTTTTCAATTCTTCTTCGCTGTTGAAGTTGTTCTGCTTCATGATCTCTTTGATCATCACTTCAACGTCGTTGTCCACATCGTAATCGTGGCGCTTGGCTTCAGCCACCAGCAGCTTGCGCTCAATAAAGGTGTCCATCAATTCCTGCTTCATGCGTTTGAGGGCTTCCTGGAGCTTTTCTCCCTGGAACTGGCTGCTCAGGCTGCGGGTCCATTCCGCTTCGGCGTTGCGCAACTCTGAATAGGTGATGGGTTCGCCGTTGACCACGGCGTAGATTTCTTCAATGACTTCGGTGGCCAGGATCGGCCACATCAGCATGAGCAACAGCACCATCAGGGGCAGAACTATTTTCATGATCTGTTTCATCCGCTTCTTCTCCTCTTTGAGTTGTATACGAAAAATCAAGGTTTTCGGTCTTGAACCGGATCTGTAAAGATTCGCGGGCTTCCGCCAGCATGGTTTCGTATGCCAGGCGCAATTTGTCGGACATCAGGTCCATGCGGATCTGTTCCCGGACTCGTTGCAAGGGCAGGGTGCGCTGCCCGCTGCGGCTGGTCACCTTGAATATGTGGTAGCCGAACTTGGATTCGACCACCGGGCTGATCTGGTTCGGTGGCAGCGAGAACACCACGTTTTCCATTTCCGCCGGCAAGGTGCCTTTCTCAAACGTGCCCATGAATCCGTTGTTGACCGCTTCGGGGGAAATGGAACGCTCCCGCGCCAGTTCCTCGAACCGATCCGGGGTATTCTGCAGGATACCGCGCAATTCAATGGCTTTGTCCTTATCGGCAAGCAGGATCTGATAGAGGTGGACCTCCGCATCCATGCGGAATTTTTCCCGGTGGCTGCTGTAGTAGGCGGCGATTTCACTGTCCGTGACTTCCTGCTGACGGAAATAGTTGAAGTAAAGGTACTTCTGAATGCGGGCGGTTTCCATGAGGATGGGGCGGGGCAGTGAATCAGAGGGCAGTAACAATTTTTCACTCAGTTCGGGAAGTTCATCCGCGCTGACACAAACGCCCGCCTGTTCCGCCCTGTAGCGCAGAATCTGGTATTCCGCGAAACTGTCAAACAGGCGGGACAGCAGTTCCGGATGGTCTCGATCCAGTTTCAGGTCGGGATAGCGACTGGCCAGGTAGGTATAAAAGTCGTTGCGATTGAAGCTGATTTCTTCGATCTCCAGCACAATCGGCGATTCCGCGGGCGATGGGCGCTTGGCCGGGGCCGGCGGCGGGGAAGACTTGCCGCCGCAACCGGCGATGATAACGGCGCCGAGCAGCCATATTCCGCACAAACCCCGGGATTTTCTGTTCATGATATGCGGCCATTATAGACCAAAAGTCCGGCGGTTTCAATGAACATCCGCCTGGGTTCTCCTGAGCGTCATGCGGTGAAAAGAGATCCATTTCCTGATATCAAATGGCCGGGGCCCCGAATACTTTGTGCGGTTCCATCCGGATGGTAGAGATCACCGCCCTACATGAATCGAAGCGAGTCCGCTGTTTTCGAATGCGCGCCAGGACGGTTGCGGTTTTACTTGCCCAAGCGGGAGCGGATAAAGGCCAGAAATTCCGCCGGCATGGGGCTGAATGCGTGGAGCGGCAGGCCGGATTCGGGATGGCTGAAGCGGATATCATGGGCATGCAATGCCAGGCGGGGGAAATCCGGTCCGCCCCTGCCATACCAGTTGTCGCCCAGAATCGGTGTGCCCGCGTGACGCATATGGACTCGGAGCTGATGGGTTCGCCCGGTCAGAGGCTCCAGGCGCAGCAGGGCGCAGTCGTCCAGGCGCAGCAGCAGTTCGTAGCGCGTGACGGCCTGGCGCACGCCGGTTTCGTTTGCGCGTCGCGCCACGGTGATGCGGCGCCGGTCCCGGCGACTGCGCACGAGAGGAAGGTCGATCTCACCGGTGGGAATGCGTGGAATGCCGAACACGATTCCCAGGTAGGATTTGTGCACCTGGCGCTCATTGAACTGGCGCATCATGCGGCGCAGGCTGCGACGTTGCCGGGCCAGGACCAGAACGCCGGATGTGTCGCGGTCCAGGCGATGGACGATGCCGGGGCGATCGCTGTCCGCGCTCATGGCCGCCGCTTCCGGGTATTCACGCAGGAAAATATCCAGGATGGTTTCAGTGCGTTCCCCCGCTCCGGGATGAACAGCCAGACCGACGGGTTTGTCCACAATCAGGATCGAGTCGTCGCGGTAGAGCAGCTGCAGGCTTGCCGTAGATACCGGAACATCAACGCTTTCCGGGGGCGCCTCCAGTTCAACCCGGTCTCCGGCATGCAAGGGGCGGCTTTTACGGGTTTCAATTTCTCCGTTCAACCACACCTTGCCGTTCGAGATGATCTTCTCGATGCGGGAACGGCTCCATTGAGGGAAAAGCGCCGCCAGGCACCTGTCCAGGCGGTTTCCGTCCAACTCCGGGGGAAGGAAGACGCGTTCTTTCATGGGGCGCTGGCTATTGCGGTCAGGCGGACGCGCATTTGCCCCGGAAAATGGACAGGGCCAGCAGGCAGACCCCGATGCTGATAGCGGAATCCGCCAGGTTAAAGGTCGGCCAGGACCACGAGCCGAATGTGAAATGCAAAAAATCCACGACCGACCCCGAAATCAGGCGGTCCAGCAGATTCCCCACTGCGCCGCCGCCGACCAGGCAAAGGCCGGTCAGTTCCAGGCGGCATGCGCTTGAAATGCGCAGAAAAAAGATGGTGACCAGGACCAGGGCGGCCATGGCGAGTACGGTGATGCCTTTCTGAACCCATGATTCCGAACCCATGGCGAAGAGTCCCCAGACCGCACCCGTATTGCGAATGTAGAAAATCGAGAAGAATCCCGGAATGATCTGGACCTGTTCGAACAGGTGCAAGCCGCTTTTCACGAGAATCTTGCTGACCTGATCGAGGACCACGACAAGGCCCGCGATCCCCAGGAACCACTCCTTGCCGTCAAGGCGCTTCATTCTCAGCCTCAATCACGCGGCGGCAACGGGGACAAAGTTCTGCGTGGACTTTTTCGACCGGATCCGCTTTGAATCTCTTCCAGCAGCGCGGGCATTTGCTTCCGGAATACGGGGTCACCCGGACGGCGGTTTCGTCCGCTTTCGCCAGCGACACATCCGCGGTTACCAGCAATTCATTCAGCAATTCTTCGGTGTGTTCCAATACCTGGGCATGTTGTGGATTCAGCGTGATCGTCAGCGCCGCTTCCAGCGAATCACCGATTTCGCCGCGTTGGCGGGCTTCCTCAAGTTCCTTGAGGGCGATGTCCCGAACCTCCATGAGCGCCTGCCAGCGACGACCATCCACGCGGTCGCGCAGATCCTTGCGCATTGCCGGAAACAGGTTCAGGTGGACGGAGTCGTCAGCGGAAACACCCGGGAGGTGTTGCCAGGCTTCTTCGGATGTAAAAGCCAGAATGGGGGCCATCAGCAGCAGGGAATCCCGCAGCATGTGAAAAATGGCGGCCTGTGTCGCGCGCCGCCGGGGGGAATTTTCCGCGTTGCAATACAGGTTGTCCTTGTTGAAGTTGAGGTAGAAAGAACTCAGGTCAACGGTGAAAAAGTTGGCCAGGCTGTGAAACACGACATGGGTATCGTATTGATCGTAGGCATCCAGTACTCGTTCCTTCACTTCTTCAAAGCGGGCGAGAATGAACAGGTCGGTTTCGCTTAAGCGGCATGCGTCCAGTGTGTCCCGGCCGGGGTTGAAATCGCTGAGCACTCCCAGCATGAAGCGCCAGGTATTGCGGATCTTGCGGTAACTCTCCGTGACCCTTGAGATGATTTCGTCTCCGAGGCGGATGTCTTCACGGTAGTTGGCCATCGCCACCCAGAGGCGCAGGATTTCCGCGCCCTGGGACTCCACGATTTTCTGCGGCGGGATCACATTGCCCAGGGATTTGGACATGGCCTTGCCTTCCCGGTCCAACGCCCATCCATGGGTCACCACGGTGCGGTAGGGAGAGCAGCCACGGGCATTGAGGCCGACCAGCAACGCGGAATGGTACCAGCCGCGGAACTGATCGCCTCCCTCAAGATAGACTTGGGCCGGGTATTCGTGGTCTTTGCGGTTCTCGAGAACCGAGATCGATGAGCCGGACTCGAACCAGACATCGAGAATATCCATGCCTTTGCGGAACCGGGATGAACCGCAGCGGGCGCAGGTCGTTCCCGCGGGAATGAATTCATCGGCGGGCAGCGTGTACCACGATTCAGAGCCGCCGGCTGCGAATGTGTCGCGCACGCGTTCGATGGCGGTGGGGTCCAGCAGCGGTTCACTACATTGCTCGCAATAAAACACCGGGATGGGCACGCCCCAGTCCCGCTGGCGGGAAATGCACCAGTCGGGCCGGTTTTCCAGCATGGACAACATGCGTTCAAGGCCCCATCCGGGAAGCCATTGAACGCCACGCGCCGCATCCATGGCGCGTTTGCGTAGATCGGCGGTGTCCATGGAAATAAACCACTGGGCAGTGGCGCGGAAAATGACCGGATTACGGCAACGCCAGCAATGGGGATATGAATGTGGGTACTTGTCTTTATGCAGCAGGGATCCGTTTTCTTCCAGGTCTTTCAATACCGCGGCATTGCCTTCGTTGATATGCATACCCGCGTAGGGACCGGTTGTGGCATCGAAACGGCCGTCGTCTTCAACGGGTGAGTAGATATCCAGGTTGTAGCGCAGGCCCGATTGGTAGTCTTCTTCACCATGGCCCGGAGCGGTATGCACGCAGCCGGTGCCTTGATCAAGCGTGACATAGTCCGCAGTGATCAGCAATGAGTCGCGGTCGTAGAGTGGATGACGGGCTTTGGCGCCTTCCAGCCGGGCGCCGGGAAACTCAAAAATGATGCGGTATTCTTTTGCGACCATTTCCGCGATCAGTGGAATCAGTCGTTTGGCGGCGATCAGGCGTTCGTTTCCCAATTCAAACACCGCGTACTCCGCTTCCGGATGGAGCGCGATGGCCAGGTTGGCGGGGATGGTCCAGGGGGTTGTGGTCCAGATCAGGACCGACAAGCCGTTTCCGGAGTATGGCTTGAGAAAATCCGGGGGATCCGGCAAGGCAAAACGCACCGTGATGGAGTGGGATTCATGTTCGTGGTATTCGACTTCCGCTTCCGCCAGGGCGGTGTGACAATGGGTACACCAGTAAACGGGTTTCTTGCTGCGATAGACGTTTCCCGATTTGACAAAAGAGTTGAAGTATTCGATGATTCCGGCCTCGTATTCATGCTGCAACGTCATGAACGGGTTTTCCCAGTCACCCAGCACGCCCAGGCGCATGAATCCCTCACGTTGCAGGTCCAGGTAACGCAGGGCGTATTCGCGGCAGATCTTGCGAAATTCCGTCACCGACATCTGCGCTTTGCGTGCCCCGAGAGTCTGGTCGACCTGGTGCTCGATGGGAAGACCGTGACAGTCCCAGCCCGGAACGAATGGAGCGCGGTGGCCCTGCATGGAACGGATGCGCACAATAAAGTCCTTGAGAATCTTGTTCAGGGCGTGTCCCAGGTGGATGTGGCCGTTGGCGTAAGGGGGTCCATCGTGAAGGATAAACAGGGGACCCCCGCGGCGGGCCTCGAGAATTCGGTGGTAGATGTCACTTTCCTGCCATCGGCGGATGATATCGGGTTCCTTCCGGCTCAATTGGGCTTTCATGGGAAAGTCCGTTTTGGGAAGCGTCAGCGTATCTTTCCAGTTTGTGGCGTTGTCATCTGCCATCCGTGGTTTCTCCATTTCCGGGATTTTTGTAAAAAGGGGGAATGAAATAGAATTCTGCCCCATTTTCGGCTGGGAGTCAAGCGGAACTGACGGCGAGGGGCGAGGAAGTCGAAAGTCGAAAGTGAAAAGTGAAAAGTGAAAAGTCGAAAGTGGAAAGTGAAAAGTGAAAAGTGGAAAGTGGAAAGTCGAAAGTGAAAAGTGGAAAGTCGAAAGTTGAATGTCTAAAGTAGAAAGAAGCCGATATTCAGAGCCTGCAGAGCCAGATTTGATCCATTTTCCCAGCTCATAATTCTCTCAACTCCTTCAACTTCTTTTTTGTTTGGAACATTTGGATTTTGGTCATTTGAATTTGTTTGGGATTTGGAATTTGGGATTTCAGATTTCAGCCCCCGATGACGCTTGCGAAGCAAGCTGATGACACGAGCGTAGCGAGTAAATGACAATCACTCCTGGTTACCCAATGAGCAGCTTGATTTGCCTTTTCAACTTTTCGATTCTTCAACTCTGCTCAAGCATTTCCGCGAACACGTTGGGTGTATTGCGCCAGTCGGGGCTGATGCGCACATGCAGGTCGAGATAGACCTTGATGTCAAAGTAATCTTCCAGTTCCCGGCGCGCCCCGCTGCCGATCGCTTTGACCATGGCGCCGTTCTTTCCCACGATGATCTTTTTCTGCGAACGGGTCTCGACCAGGATTTCCGCGGTTACGGTTACCAGGCGCTCGTTCTTTTCAAGTTCACGAACCACCACCAGGGTGGTAAAAGGCAACTCGTGATGAGTCAGTTGCAGCAATTGTTCGCGGATCAATTCCGCCGCGTAAAAGGTTTCACTCTGGCGGGTCAACATGTCTTCGGGAAAGAGCGGCGCGCCCGTGGGCAGATGGTCAAATATCAGGCTTTCCAGGCGGTCGACGTTGATTCCGTTGAGAGCCGACAGCGGCACGATTTCTTTCCAGGGGAACAGGTCTTTCCACGCGGCCATGCGCTCCAGGCTGCGCGAGCGGCGGAAGAGGTCGATCTTGTTGATCACCAGGATAACCGGTTTGCCGGCGGTGCGCAACAAATCGATGATAAACGGGTCATCGCGCTGGTCGCGCATCTCGGTGAAATAGAGTACAAGGTCGGCGTCACGCAGGGACATGTGCACGTCTTTCATCATTTTTTCGTTCAGACGCGAGCGCGGCTGGTGGATGCCGGGGGAATCAAAAAAAACGGCCTGCCCGCGGGACGTTGTATGAATGCCCAGGATGCGTTTCCGGGTGGTCTGCGGTTTATCCGAGACAATCGAGATTTTGGCCTGCATGACGCTGTTGAGGAAGGTGGACTTGCCGACATTGGTCCGGCCGATCAGGGCCACGTAACCGCAACGGGTTTCAGGGGTATTATTCTTCGGCACGGATCACCCTGACTTTCTGGATGCGGTTTTTATCCACTTCAACAACTTCCAGAATGAATCGCTCCAGTTGTACGCGGTCTCCCGGGTCCGGGATGCGGCCCAAACGGAAACTGATCAAACCGCCTACGGTCTGGTAGTCTTCTTCTTCATCGATTTTGATCTTCAGGGCTTCGGCCAGGTCGAAAACATCCGTGTCTCCACGCACGGCAAAGCCGTCGGCCTCCGGCACAATCATGTCGGCATCATCGTCGTACTCATCGCGGATATCGCCCACGATTTCCTCGATGATGTCTTCCATGGTGACGACTCCTGAAACCCCGCCGAATTCATCCACCACGACCGCGAATTTCTGCTGAGAGCGCTGCATTTCCCTTAGCAGTTCAGGGATACGCATGGTTTCCGGCACAAAGAACGGCGGGCGCATCAATTCGCGGATCTGGAACGCTTCCTGCTTCAGCCAGGGGAAAACATCCTTGGAGAGGATGATTCCCTCGATCTGATCGACACGTTCAGACACCACCGGCAGGCGGGATTTCTTTGATTCGATAATAACCTGTATCAGACTGTCCAGATCGGTCGCCAGGTCCACGTAGACCATGTCAACCCGCGGAGTCATGATTTCCTTGACCAATGTGTCTCCGAACTCGATCACCGAGGCGATCATCTCTTTGTGCTCGGTTTCCAGCACACCTTCGCGCGTGCTTTCCTCAAAAAAGACCTCAAGCTCCTTGTCGCTGGGATCGTCATCGTCATCGTTGTGCCGTTCGCGACGGCGGTGCAGGAAATGGCGGAATATCCGGTTGGGAAAATAGAAGAGGGTCCAGGCCACGGGAATCAGAAAGAGCAGGCGCCTGAGCAGCTTTTCCCTGTAATAATGCGTAAAGGTGGAGAGCCCCAATTGAAAGAAAAGCACAAACGCCAGGATCAGGGTCAGCGCCCGCAGCAACGGGTCGGGAATGAAGGCGCGGGTGGCTTCCTGAAGCGCCGCGAACAAGCCCAGTTGCAGGCAGATGGAAAAACTGATCAGGGTGAACGAAACCGAATGGTAATGCGCCACCAGGTCCGGGCCGTCTTTCGCGGCGCGCTTGATGTCTTCGAGATAGCCGGTCAGGGCGATGCGTGAGAAACTGCGGAAGCCGGCCTGAAGCATATGGAACAACACGGTCAGAACGAACAGCACGATTAAAAGCAAAAGGTTCATACGCGGGTCTCTGTATGCGGATGGTTCATGGCAATAGAGTGATTGTATCAGGCGGCGCTTTTTTTGTAAACCCGGGGTTGAGTTTGCGCCGGTTGCGGACTCCCGGCGCTTCGTGGATCTGCCCGCATTTGCATGGCACTGGTTTCCCCGATAGGTGGCCGCCTTTCTTGACAGCAATGCGGGATTGGGCGACAATGCGGCCTGGAGATTCTCATGGAAAGCGACACTTCCCCTTTTGATCAACCCGATCTGGAACCATGGCTGCGTCGACGCTGGAGAGGTCCGAAATTGTGGATCACGCTTGTGATGCTGGTTGTTTTCGGTGTTCTCTACTGGATCTACAACCAGCGTGTCGTCAAGGCTTCATTTAGCGGAGAAGAGATCCAGGCCGCTGTGGATTTTTTTGCCATTTCTTCAACCTGGATGGTGAAAGAAAAAGTCGACAATGAGGATTTCAAGGGCGTGATCGTGGTTCCACGCATATCGTTCCGCGTGCGCAACCGCGGCCAACGGGACCTGGGGCCGCTATTTCTGTTAGGGGTATTCAGCTTCATGGATACGGGCAAGACAATGGGAGAGGGGTACGGCATGTTTCTGCAGAATCCCTTGCCTCCCGGAGGGGAAAGCGATCCGATCACGTTGACCAGCGCATTCGGTTATCGTGCCACTTCCGCGGAGGCGTTTGAACGCAACCGCACCGATTGGCGGCGGGCCTACGTGGAGATTTTTGCCCGTTCACGCAGTTCCAAGCTGAAATTCATCAAGTCTTTCTATATCAGCCAGAAGATTGAGGGCGTGAACATCGATGTACGTATCGGCCGATAGCTGCGGCGACGTTCTCCGCTGCCGCCAACGGGCGATTTCTCATAGAGGAGGCGATGAATGCAAGCGAAATCCGCAGCAGCGGGTCAGCGGGGAAAAAGTGTTCGCTCCGATTGCTGGGTAAACCTGATCTCCGAATCATCCGGCGGTGTCCGGATCGACCTGCAATCCAAGGTAGATGTGCTGTACGGGGGTTCCATCCGTGCTTTGATTCAGGATATGGCGCGGTTTTTTCAGATCGAGCACGCCCGGTTTGAAGTTGAGGATTCCGGCGCGGTACCCTTTGTGATCATGGCCCGGGTGGAGACTACGGTACGCAGGCTGGGGCTTGACGGAGGAAGGCAATACCTGCCCGACTGGAACGGGTCGCCTCCGGCCAGCCGGCGCGACCGTTTCCGGCGGTCCCGCCTGTATCTTCCGGGAGATCAGCCCAAACTCTTTCTGAACGCTGCGATTCATGGAGCGGACGGCCTGATTCTGGACCTGGAGGACTCTGTGGCTCCGGAATGCAAACTGGACGCGCGCATTCTGGTGCGCAACGCGTTGCGCGCCATGGATTTCATGGGCGCTGAGCGCATGGTGCGCATCAACCAATTGCCGCTTGGGCTGGAAGACCTCGACATGTTGATTCCGCAGCAGGTGGACATGATCCTGGTACCCAAAGTGGAAAGCCCGGCTCAGCTTTTCGAAGTGGAACGCAAGCTGGAAGAAGTGCTGGCGCGGGAAAAGATGAGCACGGAACGTCCCATCTTCCTGATGCCCATTATCGAGAGTGCTCAGGGAGTCATCAACGCGCCGCTGATCGCTTCCGCGTCGGAACGCATCGCCGCTCTGGCGATCGGATTGGAAGATTACACCGCCGATATCGGTACCCGCCGGACCGCTGAAGGACGTGAAAGCTTTTTTGCGCGTTCCATGCTGGTCAATGCCGCCCGGGCGGCGGGGGTACAGGCCATCGATACCGTTTTCTCGGATGTAGACGACATGGAAGGACTGCGTGAAAGTGTATTGGAAGCCCGCGGCATGGGGTTCGACGGCAAGGGGTGCATCCATCCGCGACAGGTCGCGGTGATTCATCGAGCCATGGCCCCGGCTCCCGCAGAAATCGAGAAGGCGCAACGCATCGTGAATGCCTTTGAGGCGGCTGAAAAACAGGGACGCGGAGTGGTTTCGCTGGGGAGCAAGATGATCGATCCACCCGTGGTCAAACGCGCCCTGAGGACGATTGATATCGCGGAAAAAGAAGGGTTGCTGCCGCAAAACTGGCGCTCTGCAGCGGATGACGTCCAGACAGCGCCTGGAGGTGACCAATGAGCCGGAAAAAACACAACCATGAAATCAACGCCGCGGGGAGGCCGGTCCCCCTGGAAGTGAACGGACAGCCCCAGGTGCCTTTTGCGGGCGTGGGGAAATACCGTCCCAGCGGGTCGAAGGCGGCTCCTCCCATCCGAACCTGCGCGGACTACCCGGATTCCGGAGACAAGCGCGTGGCCGACATCAAAACCGCCTTGGAACGGTGCGGTATCCGCGACGGCATGACTATTTCCACCCACCACCACATGCGTGACGGGGATTATGTGGCCAACATGGTCTTTGACGCCGCGGCCGAACTTGGAGTCAAGGATCTCCGCTGGTTTCCCAGCGCTTCTTTCCCCGTCCACGCACCCAATATCCGTCACCTGGAATCGGGGGTGATCCATCATATCGAAGGCAGCATGAACGGTCCCCTCGGGGACTATTGTTCACAGGGGAAGATGCGTGGAACGGCGGTACTGCGCTCCCATGGCGGGCGCTGGCAAGCCATCCAGGATGGAGAAGTGCATATCGACATCGCCGTGATTTCCGCGCCGACGGCCGACCCGTTTGGAAACGCCAACGGCTTGCGGGGACCGGCGGCTTGCGGCCTGCTGGGTTTTGCTCTGGCGGATTCCCGTTATGCCGACCACGTGATCGTGGTCACCGACAACCTGGAACCATTCCCCTGCATTCCCTGGCAGATCCAGGGCAATGACGTGGATTGCGTTGTCGAAGTCGACAGTATTGGCGATCCGGCAAAGATTGTATCCGGGACCACCCAGCTTACCCGCAGTCCCGACCGCCTCTACATCGCCGAGTTGGCACTGCGGTTTGTCACCGCGGCCGGGCTGGTCTCAAACGGTTTTTCTTTTCAGGCAGGTGCAGGCGGAACCAGCCTGGCGTTTGCTATTTTCCTGCGTGATTTCATGCGCGAACACAACATCCACGCCCGTTTCATGCGCGGCGGCTCCACCCGTTACATGACGGGGATGCTGGAAGAGGGACTGGTCGACTTCCTCCTGGACGGCCAGACATTCGACCTGGAAGGCGTCCGCTCCATGCGGGAAAACCCGGCTCACCAGGATACGAGTCCTTTCACCTCTTACAATTACCACGGTAAAGGCAATTTCGCCTCCATGCTGGACATCGTGATCCTGGGCGCCACCGAAGTCGATCTGGATTTCAATGCCAATGTCGTGACCCATTCGGACGGCAAATTGCTCCACGGTATCGGCGGTTGGCAGAATTGCCTGTTCGGCCGGACCGTCATTCTGCCCATTCCGCTCTTTCGTGACCGTATCCCGGTTGTGGTGGACAAGGTCACCACGATCTGCGGACCTGGAGAGCTGATTGATGTCGTGGTGACGGAACGCGGGATTGCCGTTAACCCGAGGCGCACGGACCTGCTCGACGCCGTGCGTGACGCGGGATTGCCCCTGCGTTCCATCCAGGAGCTGAAAGAAGAAGCGGAACGCGTATGCGGCGGACCTCCGGCAAAACCGGAATTGCTGGAGAAAACCATAGCCGTGGTCAAGTGGGTGGATGGAACTTTGATCGACGCGGTAAATCAGGTGAAGGGGTAAATTTAAAGTTGGAGAGTTGGAGAGTTGGAGAGTTGGAGAGTTGGAAAGTTGGAGAGTTGGAGAGTTAGAGAGTTGGAGAGTTGGGGAGTTGGAAAGAAGGTGACAGGTTTCAGGTGACAGGACGGCAGGGGCGGCCCCCTGTGGTCGCCCTGCAGTACCGCAAGGAATCGACTTACTGAATCTTTGTCCTCAGCCACTCGCCAATTGCCCTTCGCCTTGGGCTACCGCGGGGGACCGCTCCTGCCTCCTTTCGCGCTTTATTTTCCCGCGCAGCCCTGAAACCCCGGCAGGTGAATGCGCGTCTTAATAACCGGTGTCTCACGGAATAGATCCCGGGCGCACCAGGAGAAGAAAATGAAGCGCTTGATTTTAATCCTCATCCCGGTTCTGCTGGGCGTGAACCTGATGGCCTCCGGAGTGGACGGCACTCCGATACCTGCAGATAAACTCAAGCTCATGCTGGAGCGTGTGTCGGGCGGAATCGTCAAGGTTGTCGCTGACGCGGGGAAGGTTTATGTGGGCACCGGGATCGCACTTGAACCGGACATGGTTTTGACGAGCGCGCTGCTGGTTCCCAAGTTGACGGCCGGGGTGGTTGTGATTCGCAGTGATGAGCGCCGTTTCCCCGCGCGCTTGAAAGGCCGGGATGCGCGGACTTCAGTGGCATTGCTGCAGCTGGAGTCACCCGTCCTGACACCCATTCCCCGCGCGCAAGGTGTGGAAGTCGGTGATTGGATCGTTCTGGTCGGCGCTTTCTATAACCGCTTCCCCGCGGTTCAGCAGGGAATGATCAGCAGCGTATCAGAGGATGCCCTGATTCTCAACGCAGCCGCGGTCCCGGGTTCTTCGGGCGGGGCGATACTGAACGAACAGGGGCGACTGGTCGCCGTGATGCGGGGGCGTTTCGGTTACGCGACCACACCGGATATCCGCGTGGAAAGTGAATCCGGGGGCATGACGTTTCTGGGGCGGAAGTTCAACAGCGGTGACCTCAGCTACGCAATCCCCATTGAGCGGGTCGTTGACCTGGCGGAGCAATTGAAGCGCTACGGACATGTGCCGCGGGGCTGGGCGGGCCTGCGGCTGACGATGAGCGGCTCGGAACGTGCGCTGCGGGTCATGGACGTGCAGCCCGGGTCCCCGGCGGAACGGGCCGGCCTGCTGGTTCATGACCGGATCCTCTCCATCAACGGCCGCGAAGTGGCGACCGTTGCCGATGTGTTCCGGGCCATGCGCGAGTCGGCTCCGGGCGACAGTTTGCGAGTGGACGTTCAACGCGACAAGTTGCGCAAGGGGATCCTGCTGACGCTGGAGGAGCGTCCCGACGAGCGCGCTGAGATCGAGCTCTCGGAAACGGAGATCGGCAGGTATGCCCCTGGTGATTTTGACGACACGTTGCCGGCTTTCCGCCGTTTCGTTTTCCAGCATGGAAAGGCCGAAAGCCCGATATCGCAGGAATTCAGGCGTCGCATGCGTGAAATGGCGGTTTCCGTTCATCATCGCAGCCTGGAGCCGATACGGCGAGAATTGCGTCGCCTGTCCTGGAAGGCGGAATTGATGGAAAACGGTGTCGAGCAAGCCACAACCGCCGGCATGGACCAGTTGCGAAATGAGCTCCACAAAATTGAAACGCGCGTCCGTGAAATCCTTGAATCCCGAAAAAAGCAATTGGAAGAGGACCGCCGCGCTTTTGCCCGCGACATGGAAAGCGTGCGCAAACGCCTCGAAGCGCTGAAAAAAACCGCAGGGAAAAAGTAGCGGGAAAGGGGCGCTCCCCCGCGGGCCGCCCCTATCGTCCTGTCACCGGATACCTGTCACCCTCTTTTTACTCCTCCAAGCATTTGACAACCCCCGGGGGTCTGTTACAATCACCGCGGAATGGGGCGCTTACGCGAGTACATATCTTCGCTGTTTCCATTGTTCATTCTATGGGCCTGTCTTTTGTTGCCGGCAGCGGTAGGGGATGAAACCGCCGCGCCCTACCAGTCTCCGTTGAAGCGGCACAACGGTTTCAGCAGTTCGTTCCAGGATTTCCGCTCCAGCCATTTTCACGGCGGTGTGGATTTCCGCACCTTCCAGCGTACGGGCCTGCCGGTGGTTGCAATCACGGACGGCCATGTCGTGACGCTGCGTATGGTGAGGCGCGGCAGCGGCCGGGGGATTTACCTGCGCCATCAAGACGGCAATATCTCGCTGTACTTTCATCTGGAACGTTTCGCTCCCGGTTTGGAAGAGATCCTGAAACAATGGCAGCAACGCAAGCGAACGCGTTACGTGGGCAACATCGACCTCAGCCCGCCAGTTCCAGTGCGCGCGGGCGAATTGCTGGGATATTCCGGAGAAACCGGCAGCGGTTTCCCCCACCTGCACCTGGAAATCCGGGATTCGGCCGGAGCCCGCCTCAACCCGTTTCCCCTGGTGCGGGCGGGATTCAAGGACGACAAGCCTCCCCAAATGCACACGCTGATTCTGCGCACCCGGGCGGACGGAGTGGTGAACGGTGCGATCGGTGAGATCCGCGTGCCGTTGAGGCGGGAACAAGGAGATTTCGTTCCCGCCCATCCGATCATCATCATGGGCGGGGTGGACGCGGTCAGCGGCGGCCGGGACATTTCGGACAGCGGACGCCCGGTGGCACCGGCACGGGTGCGGGCATGGCTGGATGAGCGCAAGGTATTTGAACTGCGGTTTTCGCGTTTCACCTGGGCAGACAACAACCAGTTGGGCTTCGTGTATGACATGCACGATTCCACTGCGGGAAATTTTTTCTTCAACCTTTTCTCCCAGCCCGGGTTCAGCCTGGAACAGACCGGGCTTGGCCTCAGCCGTGCCCTGGCCGAGTGCCGGCCCGGCAGCCACCGGGTCCTGGTGGAGTGGCAGGACCAGTTTGGCAATGCCTGCCTTGGCCGGATCCCCGTTGAAATCCGGCCGCGGCCTGAATTGAGCTTCAGGTTGATCGGAAGAGGTGAAAAACGACTCCTGGTTGAAATTTCGGCGTTGAATGCCCCGGGAGCCGATCGGGTGGACCTGGTGGCGCTGGATGATTCCGGTCTTGAAATCTCTACCCTGCCTTTGAAACCGGTCCAACAACTGCCGTTGCAACTGCAGATCGCTGAGCCTCAAGCTGCGAAGGTCCTGGAGGTACGTTTTCTTTGCGGCAATACCGTCTACGCCGTGCGGCGCATGTCCGTGGCGGCAGCGTCCCCGCCGCTATTGGATGATATCGACCCGGGTGCCTGGATTGCAGGTGATTCCATCCTCATTCACTTACGCGAACCCGCGCTGGGCGAAAAAAGCGTTGCCATGCGTGTAGCCGTAGCGGATTCGAACTGGAAACCTCCTGCAGCAGTGCTGGATGGGCTGGTGTTTACTTTCGCGGGAAGTGAGGTGGACGCCGTTTCATCCGCACCCGATCACCTGTTCTTGCTGCAATGCGCGCGCATGGAAAACGGGTCACCGCGTTCCCTGATTCAGAAAACCCTGCGTGTGATCCGCCTGGTGCCGGGGGAAGAGACTCGTTTTCAATGGAACGATTTTTCCGCCCGCTTCGCGGCCGGCAGCGTACGTGAGCCGCGCTTGCTGCTGGCCGAAAAACGTTTTTTCCCCGCGCCTTTCCCATGCCTGTCTTCCCAGGTGGAGCTGCGACCGGGACATTTCGCTTTCCTGGACCAGGTGGACTACACGATTACGTGCCGGGTTCCCAACCCGCGGCAGGCGGCTCTATTCCGTTGGGACGACATCCGGGGAAAATGGCACTATGTGTCCACCCGCTTCGATCGCCTGAACCATCGCTACACCACCCGCGTACGGGTTTCCGGAACCTATGCCCTGTTACGGGATAACCGGCCCCCGCGCATATCGTTTTCGCGTTCATCCCAATCCAGCCTGCCTCTGATCACCATTACCGATGAAGGAACCGGCCTCGATGACCTTTCGCTGCAGGTGCGCGTGAATCAGCAGGTAATGGATGCGGAATACGATCCCGATCGGCACCGGGTAATCTTTTTCAACCCCCCTCAGCTTCAACCCGGCACGCACCAGATCCGGGTGGAGTGCCGCGACCGGGCATGGAACCATACGGAGCGTATCTGGAGTTGGAAAAACACCGCAGGTGGCGGAAAAAACGGTTGACCCCCGCAGGGACTTCGTTTACCATAGGGCCATGAAAATTGCCAAACTCACAGCCTGTGCACTGGTAGCGGCATTGTGGCTGCAACCGCTGGCCGCAACTGCTGCGCCTGTCAATGACGAGGCCGATCAACAGGAAACAATCGGCGCGACTGATTCAAAAAACGTTTCCCGCGATAAGGATGCGGAAAACAGCGAAACGGATGCCCCGCAAAAACGCCGCTTTTTCCGAGATTTCTGGGAGGACGAAAAACGCTTGTGGTCTTCACCTTTCCGGGCTTCCGGAAAGGACCTGCTGTTGTGGGGAGGGTTGCTGGCGCTGACCGGTGTATTGATTCACAACGACGAAGCCATTTATCAGGATATCAAGGCATTCCAGGACAGGCACGATTGGGTCGACCGGTCGACCCCTTTCTTTTCCGATATGGCTCAGGGTTATCCCTTTGCCCTGGCCGGAGCCATCTGGGTCGGCGGAGCCTTGACCCGTAACGAGCACGCCAAGGAAACCGGGTATCTTGCCCTGCAATCAATGCTGCATTCATTTATCGTGGTCCAGGTAGTGAAACACCTGACCGGCAGATGCCGGCCCTCCGCTTTTGGCGGGGAAGACCGTTGGGCGGGACCGTCCGGCTTTTTTAAACGTTATGAAGCCGGCAAATGGTCGCATTACGATGCCATGTTTTCCGGGCACACCGTCACTTTGTGGTCATTGGCGACGGTATTGGCCCACCAGTACCGTGAAACCGTAGTGATCCCCGTGCTGGCGTATTCTCTGGCAACCCTCGGAGGGATGGCTACGGTTACGGATGACCTGCACTGGCTTTCCGACGTGGTGCTGGGAGCCGCGGTCGGTTATGCCATTTCCCGGTTCGTGATTCACAGGCGCTCCAGGCGTGTCCAGGTGGCGCCGGTGATTCACCACGACGGCGTGGGAATCGGCGTACGCATCATACTCTGATTTTCCGGAGGCAACATGCAGACTCCATTCAGGACCCGGATTGCAGCTGCAACCTGTTTGCTGATCGTTTTATTGGCGGTTGGAGGAATTGCGCAAGAGGAGCCTCGCGAATGGGTGTTCTCTCCCTCTTCCCTGGGCGGTGATTTGCTGTTTTTGTTGCCGGGAGCCGGTTTTTACACGGCCTTTCTGGAAAACTACGCGGCGGATACCACCATGATGGTGGAAGAAAGCAACGGCTTTTCCCTGTTGGACAACCCCCGGGTATACATGAACGGTGAACCCGCGAATCAGGTCCAATGGCGGTATGGCGGCGCCGACACGACGTCGGCGCTGAGTCCCGGCGCTCCCGGGTTCCTGGTGCCCCTGGCCGCGGTAAACGAATACCGCGTCAGCAACGGTTTTCCGGCTGAGCATGATGCGGGATTCGAAACAGATGCCGCTCCCAGCGGTGCGAACGGCAGCCGGCTGAGCTTGTCCGGGGTATTCCCTGATATGGGTGGGCTGGGTCCGGGTGCGGAAACCATGATTCTCAACCATCCCTACAACCGCGCGGATCGGCTCTATGCGACCCGGCGCCGGTTTCACCGCGCCTGGAACGTTTCCGGTCGCTGGCAGAAACAGGTCGGAAAAGGCAAACTTCGAATTTCGCTGAGCGCGCTTGAGCGCGAGCGGGATTTCAATGATTTCAACCAGCGAGACACGATGTTTAACGAGTCCGGTCGGGCCTTGTTGGGATTGGTTCATTACCGCCGCCAGGCGGAAAAAAGTTTCCTGGACCTGTACGCCGGCATCAACCGCTTGAGTCGCTCGGCGCTGGACGCGGAATTGGGACGGCTTCCCCAGGAGGTGGCCGACCTGGAACGAAGCGCGCTGTTGGCGGGTATGCAATGGCAGGGGCGCAATGGTGAAATGCTGCGCGCAAACCTGCTGGTTGAGGATGAATCCCGAGTGCCCGGCGCGACGCATTCCAAGGAAATGATGGATAATGACGGAGACGGGATGTGGCCGGAATGGCAGCGTGGTGACCTGACCGCGGTGACTGCAACGCTCAAGGGAAAGGTGCCGCTGCGGCGGACCCAAGGATCCGCATTGGCTATGGAGGCTGACCTGCACCAGGTCTGGAACGGTGGTGATGAGGTTGCCCCGGCGATGTCGGGCATGGTGTTTGCGGGGCGGCCGTGGTTGGGCATCGACTGGTTGCCGGGAAGCCGTTACAACCATCGTGTCTGGAATCACCGGCTTGGCTTGAATGGTTGGACAAAGCTTTCTCCCGGACTGAAACTCCTCGGTGAAGCGGGGTTTTGCCGGAGCGGCCTTTCCGGGATTTCCACGCAGCGTGATTTTTCCTGGCAGGGAGCTGATTGGGACCTGGGACTGGAGTGGAACCTCAGCCGGCGCAGCCGCCTGAGATTTGCACTTGGCGCTTCTCCCTTGCGCATCACTCCCGATGTCGGCCGGTTCCTGGAGCCGCGGCGGCCCATGGGGATGGTGTACAACTGGGCGGCGGATATCAACGGTGACGGTCTTTTTCAGCCGGGTGAAGCGTCATCTCTGTATGGATTGACCGGAGCCTCAGCCCACATGGCTGATCCCGATCTCCAGGCACCCCGGCGGGAACAAATTTCCCTGGAATTCTCCACACCGATTTCCCCACGCTGGACCCTGGATGTGAGCGGTATGCTCAAGCGTTTCCGCCATCTATTGACAGTGGATTACGCGGCTGAATTCGGTCACTTGCAGATGGTGGACCAACGCCTTGTCTACCTGCTTGACCGGCCGGTCGAAGCCTACACCCTGAACAACTCCACTTTTGAACAGGATCCTTTTTACGCCCAGTTGCGGTTTGCTGTCAGCGGACATGGCCGGAGATGGTTGTTCTCCTTTTCATTTATGGCCCACATGGGCATGGGAAGTGCGCCGTTCGGCAACGGTCCGGTGGCCAATGACCTGGGAACCCTGTCGGAATGGCAGGCGGGGCCGAACGCGCGCCTCAACGCCTTCGGCCGGCTGGACGGCGACCGCGCATTCGTAGCCCGGATCTACAGCGTGTTCGACCTGGCACGCAATCTGTCCCTGGGGGTCAGCCTGAAGTACCGTGATGGGAACCCTTTTGCGTTTATCGACGCGGTTGAAGCCGGAGGTAGGCGGGTTTTGTTATTGCAGACGATCCGCGCCGAAGATCGTTACGGCCGCAAGGGTGGCCCCCGTGAAGACTACCTGTCCGATTGCAGCGTGAAGATCAGTTGGCGTTTGCGTTTGCTCGGGGCGGATGCCTGGTTGAGTGCAGCCGTGTTCAACCTGCTGGATTTCGGCAGCGAATTATCTGAGTACGTGTTTTCCGGGGGTTCGCGGGATGCAATGGAAATGCAGCTCCCACGCAGCCTGAGAATTTCACTGCTCATGTCCTGGTAAAACGGCGACTGTGCTTGCTGCGCCATCTTTGCCTGTGCTATATTGAAGCCATGAAAGCCAGGGCCGTTCAGTTTTCTCCGCGGCTGGGAGATCTCCAGGGCAACCTGGAAGAGCACCGGTTGCGGATCCAGCGGGCTCGCACCGATGGCTGCGACCTGATCGTGTTTCCCGAATTGAGCCTGACCGGATACCAGCTGAAAGATATCGTGTTCGATGTCGCACTGCGCCCGGGAGATGAAACGATTTCCCTCCTGGCCCGCGAAAGTCATGATATCGATATTCTGGTGGGCGCTCCGCTGGAAGAATATCCCGGGATTATTTACAACTGCGCACTGTACTTTTCCCGGGGTAAGCTGCTGCATTGTCACCGTAAGGTCCAATTGCCCAATTTCGGCATGTTCGAAGAGCGCATGCTCTATGCCGCCGGTGGGGAATTCCGCACGTTTCGCGTCAATGAGTTTCGTGTCGGGATCCTGATCTGCCGCGAAATCCTTTTCCCTGCGAACGCCTGGCTTTACTATCTTCAATACGCTGACCTGGTTATCGGTATTTCCAACAGTCCATTTCGCGGCATGGGACGCTCCGGTTTCTCCTCGTTTTCATTGTGGGAAAACATGGGTTATGTGCATTCCGTTTTCTATCATCAAAACTACCTGTTCGTAAACCGCAGCGGATTCGAAGACGGCATCGGTTTCGGCGGGGGCTCATTCTTCGCCCCGGCCGGGAAAGGCATCCAGACGCGTGCACCTTACTTCGATGCGGTGGAAATGGACGTCGAGGTGGACATCCGCGACGTGAGGCGGGCACGTCTCTCCGGTAATTATCGCCGTGATGAACGCCTGGATGTGATCCGCAGCGAATTGGAGCGAATCGACCATGAATGATCTGGACTTTTCCCAGGTAGAAGCGGTTCTGGTGGGTTTTCTGCGGGATTTCGTACACAAGAACGGATTTGAAAACGCCCTGCTGGGTGTTTCGGGCGGCCTGGATTCAGCCGTGGCGCTGAGCCTTACCTGCCGCGCGCTGGGCCCGGAGCATACGCGGGCGTTTTTTCTGCCGTATCGCCTTTCTTCACCCCAAAGCCTTGCACACGCACAGTTGATGTGCAGTGAACTGGGCGTAAGCGGCGAGACGATCGAAATCACCCCCATGGTGGATGCTTATCTGAACGCCTGCCCCAGCGAAAATCCGGTCCAGGTTGGAAATCTCTGCGCCCGCACGCGCATGATGGTGCTGTATGATCAATCCGAGCGCCACCGCGCCCTGGTGATCGGCACATCCAACAAGAGTGAGATCCTGATCGGTTATTCCACCATCTTCGGAGATTCGGCCGCGGCCTGCCTGCCCCTGGGGGATCTATATAAGACTCAGGTGTTCGGACTGGCTGCTCATCTCGGGATTCCCCTGGAAATACGCGAAAAACCGCCTTCCGCGGACCTGTGGGATCAGCAAACCGATGAGGGTGAAATCGGGTTGACCTATCATGAGTTGGACCGGATTCTTTTCTTCCGGGTCGAAGAGCGCCTTCGGGTGGACGAAGTCGCGGCCAAAGGATTCGAGCTTGAGACGGTGCGCAAGGTGGAGCGCATGATGATCCGATCTCAGTTCAAACGCGTCATGCCCCCCGTGGCGAAATTGCAGAACCGGGCGGTGGGGATCGACTTTCGCTACCCGAGGGACTGGCAGCGATAACCGCGCTCATGAGCCTTTACATTGTCCCGGTTCCCATCGGTAATCCCGCCGATATCACCCGACGCGCCATCGAGGTCTTGCAGAGCGTCGACTTTCTCGCAGCTGAAGACACCCGGCGTTCTGCCCGGCTGCTGTCACACCTGGGAATCGAAAAACCGGTTGTGAGTTATTTCAGCCCGCGGGAAAAGGAAAAAGCCGGATCCATCCTCAAGCGTCTGCGACGTGAATCAGGCGCCTTGATATCCGATTCGGGTACACCGGTGATCTCCGATCCCGGTTTTTTCCTGATTCGTGAAGCGATATCCAGGGGAATTTCCGTTGTGGCGCTGCCTGGCCCAACCGCATTCGTACCTGCCTTGTGCGTATCGGGATTGCCGGCGGACCGGTTTCTTTTTGTCGGCTTTCCACCGCGGCGCAAGCACGAATTGGAGCGTCACCTGCGTGCCCTGGCGCAGCTCCCGTTTACCCTGGTGTTTTACGAGTCTCCAAGACGAGTCCTCGCGTTGCTGTCCGCTTTGCGCGACGTGTTCGGTGATCGCCCCTTTGCTCTGGCGCGTGAATTGACCAAGCTGAACGAATCCGTGGTCCGGGGTCGTCTGGAATCCTGCTTCAATGATTTGGCAGTTGAACCGATGCTGGGGGAAATGGTCCTGATCGTGGGCGGGTGCGACCCGAACCAGGCGCAACCGCAGGTTGTCGGAATCCACAACCGGGAAGACCTGCTGCGCCTGTTGGAGGAACGGTTCGGATTGGACCGCAACCATGTGCGTGACGCATGGATGCGCAAGTCTTCTTCCTGAAAAGCGGTGGGGCTTTTCGTTGTCCGCATGCGCCTATGGTGGTATAATACAGCGTCATGGCTGATTACAGGTATATCGCGGTGGACGGATTGGTCCGTTCCGGAAAAACAGAACTGGCCCGGCGTATGGCTGAGGCCATGGACGCGCGTCTGATTCTGGACAGCCAGGAGAATCCCTATCGCGCGCAGTTTTTTTCCGACCTGGGCCGCGGTGAAAATGAAAGTTATTTGAAAACGCAACTGATTTTCCTGCTCAACCGCTACGAGCAGCAGATGCAGATCCGCCAGAAGGGTTTGTTTCAGAAAACCACGATCAGTGACTATATTTTTTTTCGCGACGGTATTTATGCCCACCAGTTGCTGGGAGATGAAGAACTGGATCTTTACAAAAAAATCTTTCACCTCTTCTCAGATCAGGTCTGTCAGCCGGACCTTGTGATTTACCTGCAGATATCTTTTGCGGAAATGATGCGCCGCATCCGCGAAGCCGGCTCCGAACCCGAGAAATCGGTACCTCGTGAATACTGGCGCGAACTTTTTGAAGCCTACAACTACTTCTTTTTCAATTACAAGAACGCGCCGCTGCTGGTTGTGAACATGGAGAAAATGGACATCCGCGATCAAGGCGTGTTGGACGGGCTGATGCGGGAAATCCGCACTCATCGCCTGGGAACCCGGTACTATGCTCCGCTATAGCAGAAAGAAAGCCGCATTCGTCGCGATAATGGGGTTTGGGTTTTTTTGTCCGAACCCGGCCTTGTGAGAAATGGATAGAGCCGAACTGAGTCATGCCGATACAGAGTCGTTCCGATGAAAGTATGGACTGAAATCGCCGCGCTTGACCGGGATCTCTCCGCTCTGGGTGCGATCGGGATCGGTCTGGTGCCGACCATGGGTTATCTGCACCGGGGACACATGAGCCTGGTTGCTGCGGCGATCAAGGAGAATGATGTCAGCGTGGTGTCCATTTTTGTCAACCCGAGCCAGTTCGGCCCCGGCGAGGACCTGGAACGTTATCCCCGTGACCTGGCAAGGGATTGCTCCATGCTGGAAGCCGCCGGAGTCGATTTTGTTTTCGCGCCGGCCGTTCGGGAGATGTATCCGCACGGGTTTGTTACCCGTGTGGAACAGGGCGTCCTGGGAGAACACCTCTGTGGACGCCGGCGCCCCGGTCATTTTTCCGGAGTCTTGACGGTTGTCGCCAAACTTCTGGGAATCTGCCGCCCTGAACGGGTTTATTTCGGCGCCAAGGATGCCCAGCAGGCGATCATGGTATCCCGCATGATCAGAGACCTCAATATGGCCGTGAAGGCAAGGATTCTGCCGATTGTGCGTGATCCGGATGGTCTGGCGCTGTCATCGCGTAATCAATACCTCAGTTCCGCTGAGCGTGAACGCGCGTTGATCCTTCCCGGCGCCCTGCGCGCCGCCAGGCGGATCATCGATGCGGGAGAGCGCAATGCGGCCACGATCGTCTGTGAGATCGCAAGCCGCATCAACGCAATCGCCGGCGTGGAATTGGAATACGTCGAAGTAGTGGGTTTGAATGATCTGCAGCCGCTGGATTTGATCGATCCGCAAAACACTCTTGTGGCGGCTGCGGTGCGTATCGGGAACACACGTTTGATTGACAATTTTATGCTAGGAGAAATATAGATGATGATTCCTTTCCTTGTATCCAAGATTCACCAGGCCACGGTGACTTCCACCAACCTGGAATACATGGGCAGTATTTCAATTGACGAAGAGATCATGGACAGCGCCGGATTGCGCGAGAACCAGAAAGTGGATGTCTACGATATCACCAATGGAAACCGCTTGACCACTTATGTCATCCAGGCGCCGAGGGGCTCAAAGGTGATCGAACTGAACGGGGCCGCGGCACGCCTGATAAACCCGGGTGACCGGGTAATCATTGCCGCATACGCTTTGATCGATGAGCGGGAGCTTGACTCCCGCAATGCGGTCATCCTTTTGATGGAAGCCGACAACCGCATTTCCAGGGTGGTCCACAGCCGGATCTGAATCTCTTGCGAAGAGACCCCACCACAATCCAGAGGAGAACGTTAACAATGAAACGAGTATTGGGAATGGGCAATGCCCTGGTGGACATCCTTGTCCGCATCAATGATGACCGCGAATTGGGAAAACTGAAAAAAGGCACCATGACCCTGGTTGACCACATGCAGATGCACGATGTGATGCTGGCCATCCAAGCGCAGGATGTGCAGCGCTCCGCCGGTGGCTCGGCTGCCAATACCATTAATGGACTGGCCACGCTTGGGCAGTCTGTCGCATTTATCGGCAAGGTTGGAGACGACGAAGCCGGCGCATTTTTCCGCACCGACATGGAAGGTCGCCATGTTCGTACCCATCTATTGCGGGGCAAGGCTCAAACCGGGCGCTGCATGGTCCTGATTTCTCCGGATCACGAGCGTACTTTTGCCACTCACCTGGGATCGGCAGTCGAGCTTGAAGCCGCCGACCTTGCGGAAGAGATGTTCAAAGACTGCGCGGTTTTCCACGTGGAAGGCTACCTGGTGCAGAATCACGCTTTGTTGGAATCCGCATTCCGCCTTGCTCGTGATTGCGGCTGCATGGTGTCGCTGGATCTCGCGTCTCACAATACGGTCAACGATAACCTGGAGTTTCTGAGGCGCATGACCCGTGAATACGTTGATGTGGTATTTGCCAACGAGGATGAAGCCCGCGTGTTCACCGGGGAATCCGATCCCCGCAAAGCCGCTGAAGCCCTGAACCGCAGTGCCGAACTGGCTGTGGTCAAAGTCGGACCCAATGGTTCACTGGTCAGCGATCGCAGCGGCTTGATCCACGTGGATGCCGCTCCCGCCCGGGTTGTGGACACAACCGGTGCCGGCGATCTGTATGCCGCCGGTTTCCTGTACGCGCGCCTCAAGGATCATGATCTGAGAACCTGCGCCTGCATCGGCTCATTGCTGGGCAGCCGGGTAGTTGAGGTTGTGGGTGCCAAGATGGGAACGGAAAAATGGGCGGAGATCCAGAAAGAAGTTGCCGATATCGAGAACGGGCGCACGCCATCATGGATGTGAAGACCAGATTACCGTTGCCTCGGCAACGGTTTTGCGATATAATCCAAGTCCTGTTTGTCCTTGACGGATTTTTTTCGTGGGGCCATAGTTCAATGGGAGAACGCAGCGTTCGCAACGCTGAGATGGCAGTTCGACTCTGCTTGGCTCCACAAGTCAGACCTTTTCAGGCCATGAATCCCGGAGTAGAAGAACAGGCAAGGGGCGGCATACCCTGTAGAAAATGTCGGCGGAGAACGGTTCCAGGTCGCCGGGAACCGTGGTTCCGAAATCCAATCCAATCGGCGACGGAGCGAGTAACAGTATGAATATTTACGTCGGCAACATCGCGTATGAACTGTCCGAAGATGAACTTCGGGATGCTTTTTCCGCTTTTGGAGAAGTCGAATCCGCACGCATTATCACGGACCGCTTCACCGGGCGTTCCAAGGGATTCGGATTCGTTGAAATGGCGGATTCCGAACAGGCCCAGAAAGCCATTGATGAAATGAACGGCCGCGAACTGGGCGGACGCGCCTTGCGTGTCAATGAAGCCCGGCCCCGCCCTGCGGGTGATCGTCCCCGCGGCGGCGGTTTCAACGGCAACCGCGGCGGTTACGACCGTTACTGAAAGCCGCTGAAACCAGGATTTCCGGGACCCCTAGCGGGTCCCTGATTCCACTTTCCGCATTCGTCCGTCCCGTTTGAGGTCGCGGTCTGTGGATTTCTGCAACCCATTCTGGGGTTGATGTATCCACCCACAGTGAATCCGTGCCGACAAATGGCTGGCGGGTTGTTCCTACGGGCGGACGAACCGTCGATCCCGTTTCCGGATCGCTGACTGACAGCTCCGGCCTGCTTTGCCCGAGCGGTCCGGGCGCGAAGCAGTTGCCGTGATCCGGACCTGAACGGCCGGCACGGACGTGTCGGAAGTGTGACAGCGATTCGTTTTTCCGCTACAATACGCTTGAAGTCATTCCAAATGAGGATTGCTTCGGGATAAGGTCAGTCAATGGGCCACCATCTGCATGCGAACCGGGTCGAACACGCGGAGCCGCATTTTCGTGCGGCTTTTCTGTTGAACCTCGCCTTCACCCTGGTGGAGGTGGCGGGCGGCATATTGACGCAAAGCACGGCTATTCTGGCGGACGCGATTCATGACCTCGGCGACAGCTTTTCCCTGGCCGCCGCCTGGGGGATGGAACGACGTTCCCACAGGCCCGGCGACCGGACTTATACGTTCGGATACCAGCGGTTTTCGGTTCTCGGCGGCGTGATCAGCGCCGCGGTGTTATCAGCGGGAGCGGTCCTGGTGCTGACCCGGGCGATTCCGCGCCTGTTTGATCCAGGCACTCCACATGGGCCGGGAATGATCTGGCTGGCTGCAGCCGGAATCATGGTCAATGGTGTCGCCGCCTGGCGCATGCGCCGCGGCCGGGGCATCAACGCCCGACTGGCCGCCTGGCACCTGCTGGAAGATGTGATGGGGTGGGGAGCGGTGCTGGTCGGTGGCGTGGTGATCTCAATCTGGCATACCGCCTGGATTGATCCGCTGCTTTCCATTTTGATTACCCTTTTCATCATGCGCCGGGTGGTGGTGGAATTGCGCCGGGCCATGCGGGTTTTCCTGCAGGCGGCACCGAAAGACATCGATTTGGGAAAATTGAAAGAGTCGTTGCTTTCACTTCCCCAAGTGGCCCAGGTGCACCATCTGCATTTGTGGTCCCTGGACGGCGAGCGCCATGTGTTGACGGCCCACCTCGTGCTTTCGCAGGTTCTCGAACCCCCGGCTCTGCTCGAACTCAAGCATCGGGCACGAATCCTGATCAGCGGTTTCCCCGTGACCCATTCCACGCTGGAGATTGAATACCCGGATGAAACCTGCCGTTCTGAACAAGAGTTGGAAAGTTGAAGAGATGGAGAGAAGGGGGCAGGCTTCTGACCCTTCGGGCTCCGAATAAGGAATAAAAAAGAAAGAATAAAAAAGTGGTTCCTTTCGCTGCGCTCAAGGCATTTGTCATTTGTTTTTGTTTTGAATTTTTGAGATTGGAATTTTGAATTTGTTTGAAATTTTGCGCTTGAGATTTGGGATTTGAATTCTTCTTTCCTCCCTCAACTCTCTCAACTTCCTCAACTTATTTTTTTCAGGTCATTTGAATTTGTCTGGAATTTCGCGTTTCTTGCTTTGAATTCCAGTCACTTCTCCTTTCCTGTCTTTGTGGCACTCCGGTTCCATTCGCACGCTGATACGCCTTGACTTTTGGGCGCTTCGCGGCAATAATGGGACTTGCTGCCGGGGGTAAATTCATGTGCGGTGTGATTGGCGTATTCGACAACGAAGAAGTCGTGGGAAAATTGTACAATGCCATGCTGACCATCCAGCACCGCGGTCAGGATTCGGCGGGAATGCTGACCTATGACGGGCGTTATCATATCAAGAAGGGAAACGGACTGATCCGGGACATCTTCGACGAACGCAATATCCTCCGACTGAGGGGGCATGTCGGCCTTGGTCATACCCGCTATCCCACCGTGGGTGAGGGATCGGTCGAGGATGCTCAACCGTTCTGGATCAACTACCCTTTCGGGATGGCCGCGGCGCATAACGGGAATGTGACCAATTTCGCGGACCTGAAGCGGGAGTTGTTGGAAAAGAATCACATCCTGACAAATTCCAATTGCGACGTGGAAGCCATCCTCAATATCTTTGCCAATTACCTGCAGGGATTCCGCACCCGGCCGATTACCCCGGAAATGATTTTCAATGCCGTGCGCTATGTGTATCGCCGGGTAAAGGGCAGCTATTCCGTGGTGATTCATATCGCCAATATCGGTATGGTCGCTTTCCGTGATCCTTTCGGTCTGCGCCCGTTGCTTTTCGGCACTCAGGTTGAGGGCATGGTTCCGGCCTACGCTTTCGCTTCGGAAAGCGTTTCTCTCCACGCCATGGGCTTTTCCCAGATGCGCGACGTCGAGCCGGGCTCAGCGATCTTTGTCGACCGCGAGCGCCACGTGCATGAATGCCAGATTTCGCGGAAACCCTTCCGTCCCTGCATTTTCGAGTACATCTATTTCGCCCGTCCCGATTCGTATCTCAACGGTATCAATGTGTATACATCCCGCGTGGAATTGGGTCGCAGCCTGGGGCGTAAGATCCGTCGCCTGCAATTGAAGGTAGATGTTGTGGTGCCTGTTCCCGATTCCGCGCGGGCCGCCGCGATTGAAATCGCCAACATATTGCGGGTGAAATACCGTGAAGGACTCGTCAAGAACCGCTATATCGGGCGTACGTTTATCATGCCCGGCGACCCGGTTCGTCAACGTTCCATTCGTCACAAACTCAATCCCATCACCGAAGTGTTCCGTGGTAAGGACATATTGCTGGTGGATGACTCCATCGTGCGCGGAAACACTTCCCGTTCAATCATCCAGATGGTACGCAACGCCGGGGCCCGGACAGTCCATTTCGCTTCCTATTCCGCCCCTTTGACCCACCCCTGTGTATACGGAATCGACATGCAGACGCGCAATGAATTTGTCGCCGCCAATTCCACTCCTGAACAGATCGCGGTTAAAATCAATGCGGATTCCGTGATCTATCAGGATCTGGATGATATGGAGCGTGCGGTCCGGAGGCAGAATCCCAGGATTCGCCATTTCTGCAAGGCGTGTTTCACCGGAAATTACCCGACCGGTGACATCTCGCGCCACATGCTGGATACAATTGAAGCGGAACGTGATGCCCAGCATGCTTTGATTCGGGAAGGATAACCACAGCGAATGACCGACCTTCCATCCCTTTCCGGCCGCCTGAATGAAGTCAGCCTGCCACGGGTACTGCATCAGATGGCCCGCGAATCAATCGACGGCGCTTTGCGTATCGATGCGGATGATGGCGGGGTGACCGTGCATGTCCAGGACGGCCGCGTTTGTCGGGCCTGTCCCCATCCCGAAGCCCTGCCGATTGACAAGTGGCTGGAAAAGAAGGGAATAATCAGCGCCTCAGACGAGTTGACCCGGGCGCGGGAATTAATGAGCGCCGAATCAATCCCGTTCGGCCGGGCCATGCTGAAATTGGAACTATGGGATCCGGAAACGTTCTGGCAATGGGAAAGTGGTTATCAGCTGTATCATATCTACCGCTGCTTTGATTGCGCAACCGGCTCTTACGGGGTAACCACGGGCACCCATACCGCGCCGCCGGGGGTAACGCTCGACCTCTCGCTGCATGCCGTTATCGTTGAAGGTATTCGCGGAATGCAGAACACCGATATTATCCGCCGGGAGTTGGCCGGGGTGAATGCGCTTTTTGTTGAAAAGAAGCGTTTGGAAACCGATCCGGAGCTGAAGCCCCATGAAAATCATGTTCTCCAGCTTCTTTTGCAGCACAACGATATCGAAAGTGTCATTCGACACAGCCTGCTCCCGCTTGCGCATACCCAACGTGTGCTGTTTTTGTTGCTGGCGGCCGAGCGTGTGTCTACGCGACGACCGGAAGAGAAGTCGTTGCCGCAGCGGCCGAGAGTCGCTGCGAGTCCGGGTTCTTTCACTTCATTTGAGGATGCCTTGAACCATTACAACCAGAAGTATGTGATGGTTTTCAGGGTACTTTCCAAGGAGATCGGGCCCATCGCTTTGTCGATTCTGCAAAAGGCGGTTTCGGGAATCTGTGACAACCTCCCGGCCGGCCTGAAGCGGGCCCAATTACGTGAAGGTGGCGGCCTGGAGGAAGAACCGGTGTTAAAGTCGGTCTGGTACCAGGATTTTGAACGCACCATCGGCGAATTTTTGCGCGGCCTGGAAGAAATCCTTTACGCTCAGGTCTACGCTGTGAAGCACCACCTCGGTGTCGAAGTGGAACAACAGATTCTGCAATGGCTGAACCGGAACGGGAATTAGTCCGGCGACGGCAAATAATGATCGCGGCATTTCTGCTGTTTCTCCTCCTGGTGGTTGCCTGGCTGAGATGATGCAGAGCGGAGATTCTTTCCCCGCGGTGGTGGTTCAGATCCTCGGCCCGACCGGAGTCGGCAAAAGTCGCCTGGCGCTCTATCTGGCGCGTGAATTCAACGCCGAAGTGATATCCGCGGATTCCATGCAGGTGTATCGCGACTTCAACATCGGTACGGACAAACTCTCGCTGCCCGAACGTCAGGGCATTCGCCATCATCTCATCGACCTGATCCATGATTGTTCCCAGTTCAATGCGGCCCGCTTCCTGGAAGCCGCTTATGCCGCCGCCGAAGAGATGCGCGGACGCGGGAAAATGCCCCTGGTATGCGGCGGAACCGCCCTGTACCTGCGCACCATGATTCGCGGTATTTTCCCCCAGAGTCAGGGACCGGGGGTGGAACGCCGTGTACTGCGGCGACTGGCGGCGCAACAGGGTCTGAATTGCCTGTGGCACCGCCTGAAAGAGATCGATCCGGAATATGCAGCCGTCGTAAGCCCCATGGACCGGGTACGCCTTGTACGCGCGCTTGAAATCTACTACAGCCATGGAGCTCCTCCCAGCCGCGTGTTTCAACTGACGCGTTCGCCTTTCTGTGCTTATCGCTTTATCCGTATCGGTCTGGCGCTGGAGCGACCCGAATTGTATACGCGTATCGAAGCGCGCGTGGAACGCATGCTGCAACGGGGATTGCTGGATGAAGTGCGTCAGTTGCGGATGCGTTATCCCCGCCATTGTCCGGCTTTCCAGGCATTGGGTTACCGGGAAATCGGCGAATACCTGGACGGGAAAACGGATTGGGACTTGACGGTGGATGCGATTAAACGCCATTCACGCCAGTTCGCCAAGCGCCAGCTTTCATGGTTTCGCCAGGAGAAGGATATCGTCTGGTTTTCACCTGACCGCGAGAAGCAGGTTTCGGACTGGCTGCAGGTTCAACTGGGGTCTGCACATGGCTGAGCGTGTCCTGGTGGCGGGGATGTTCGCCCCGCAGCGTCCCCTCTCGGAGGTTCGCTCGATCCTGGACGAAATGGAAGAATTGGTCCGCAGCGCCGGAGGCGAAGTCATGGGGACCTTGTTCCAGCGACGCCCTGTGGATTCCGGCACCCTGATGGGGAGAGGAAAAGTCAGCGAAATCGCCGAACGTATTCAGAAGGAAGAACTGGACCTGGTGGTTTTTTTCAATTCCCTGTCGCGAATCCAGCAGCGCAACCTGGAAACAACGCTGGGCTGCCGCGTGATTGATCGTACCCGCCTGATTCTGGATGTTTTCGCCACGCGCGCCCGTTCATTGGAAGGCAAACTCCAGGTCGAACTGGCCCAATTGACCTACATGTTGCCCCGACTGACCGGTCGCGGAGTTGAACTTTCCCGCCTGGGCGGCGGAATCGGCACCCGGGGGCCCGGTGAAACCAAGCTGGAAAGCGATCGCCGCCGCATCCGCGACCGCATCGCCGTTATCCGGCGCAGGCTCGACAAAGTGATCCGCGACCGGGATGTTCAACGCCGATCCCGTACCCGGCGGCCGATACCGCTGGTTTCCCTGGTGGGATACACTTCGGCGGGCAAGTCGACCTTGTTCCGCAAGTTGACTGGAGCAGACGTAACGGTTTCGAAACGACTTTTTTCCACCCTGGATCCCTTGTTGAGGCGGGTGGATCTCTCTGATATTCAACCCGGATGCTTTTTCCTGCTTTCCGATACCGTGGGCTTCATTCGCGACATGCCGGCTGAACTGTTCCGCTCGTTTCGCGCCACTCTAGAAGAGGTGACTCACGCGGATTTCCTGCTCAACATCGTAGATGGGGCCGCCCACGATTCCGCTTTTCAACATCGTGAAGTGTTGCGGGTCCTGGATCAGATCGGCATTTCCCGCGATCGGGTGATCAATGTCGTCAACAAGATCGATTTGCTGAGCGAACCCGCCGGGGGGTTCAGCCGTGAAAAGGGATTGCCTGTTTCCGCTCGGACCGGCGAGGGATTGGATCAATTGCGCCGGGCCGTCTTTGATCGCTGGTTTGCGGATATGGAATTGTATACCCTGCGTGTTCCGCGCCGGGTTTTTAACCTGCCGGCGTTGGAAAAGTGGGCATTGGTCATGGAGCATAGAGACCTGGGTGAAAGTGTCGAAGTGACGTTTTTATGCCATCCGCAAAAAATGCTACAATCCAGAACTACCCTGGAAGGAGAATTTTCATGAGATTCTGGGCTCTCTTAGTGGTGTTCGCTTTAATGGCCGGTTGTGTCAGCGCGCCTCGTGTGCGCACCGAAATCAGTATCCCCGGCCTGGAATCAGCGGAGACAGGTGTGGATGATGCGTATGCGGCCGGCTGGCAACGTCTGCAAGCCGGTGAAACCCGCCAGGCCATGGACCTGTTCCGGCGCAGTCGTGCCGATGAGGATCGTTTATATGTGGCTTTCGGTTTTGTGTACCTGATGCGCGGAAAACTGGACCTGGCCAAAAAGAATTTTACGGATGCGTTGGTGTTGAATGCGGAAAGCGTCATGGCTCGCATGGGAATGGCCGCATATCATCGTCAAAAGGGTGAGGTGCGTGAGGCCTTCCGCATCTACTCGCGTCTGCGGAATGAGAATCCCGACAATCCCATGGTGCGGTTGAGACACGAACAGATCCGCGCACAGGAAACAGAGAAATGGCTGAGTCGGGCGGACCGGCTTGAACAGAGTGGGTCAGAGGGAGCCGAATACCGGGAAGCCCTGGAGAACGCCCTGTACTACTCGCCTGACATGGTCACTTTAAAAGAGCGGCTCGCCGCGTACCTGGCCCGAGAAGATGGCGGGGACCAGGCTGCGGAAATCTATCGCGATATCGTGGAGTCCATACCGGGGAACCTGGAAGCCATGGAAAAACTGGGCGGGTTGTATGAAAAGCAGGGCCAATACGATCAGGCCCTGGTGATCTACCGGCAACTTCAGGAAAAGGATCCGGGAAACCTGCGCATTCTGAACCGTATCAATAAGTTGAAAGAGCGGTTCAACGAAACCGACATGCCCGTGCGTTTCAAGAACATTTACTTTAAAACCGATTTGAGCCGCGAGGAACTGGCGGCCCTGTTGGGGCATTATTTCCAAGATCAATTGGTTTTGACGTCGACACCTGAAATCATTACCGATATCCAGCACTCTTTCGCCCGAGAAGAGATTGTAAAATTATGCAGCCTGGGCATCATGGAATTGCGTCCGGATCATACTTTCGGCGTCGGAAACCTGGAGGACCTGAAAGTCTCACGGGCCCGCTTCGCCGTGGTCATGCGCAACCTGGTCCGTTACCTAGAAAGCCTTGGCATCACCCTGGACCTGGCCGTCGCCGAAGATATCCCTGAACCGGGTGACGTACTGCCCGTGCACCGTCAGTATGAGGTGATCCGATTCATGGTTCATTCGCGCCTGATGGAGTTGGATGAAGCGGGGCGTTTCCGGCCGGCTGATTTGATCACCCCGATGGAAGCTTTGCGGGCGATCCTCGCTATCCGCCGGGCGACCGTTCATGCTTTCGAAGCGGAAAGTGAAAAGTAGACGCGGGCTGCCGATCCGCCCGGAAGAACCGTAAAACGCAGCAGGCGAAAAGTGCTTGCCCAACTGGCCTGCCACCCTCAACTGCATCACCTGCTGCAACTGTTTCAGCGGAACGGTGATGGATTAATCGTGAGGATTGTGATGAGGAACTTACAGATCGGTGAGGGTCAGGATAAGTTCCAGTGATGAGGGTGTTCCCGGGATTATGCCTGTTCCTGTTTCCCTCTCTCCCACTTTCCCTCTCTCCAACTTTCCAACTCTCCAACTCTCCAACTCTCCAACTCTCCAACTTTTCAAGGATGGGGAATAACAGAGCGGGCCCCGGAGGGCCCGCTCTCGCTTATCATTGCGTCAGACGGGGTTAGCCCTGTTGTTGCAGGTCACCCATGGTGAATTTGTCTTTCTTGGTATAGCCCTGGGGAACGGCATAGGCGTCAGCCGTGGGAGCTTTCTCGGCGATTTCAGTCACTTCCATGGTGGTGCGAATGTCCTGCCCCATGACATTTACCGTCGTTTCCATGGCCATCCAATAGCCCTTGACCTTCTGCATCTCCTTCACCGCTTCTTCGGAAAGGCGCATCTGGGCCTTGAGCATTTCAGAGGTCATCTGCTCGGACACTTTCTGCCAGTCGAAGCCGACTTTTTCCGAAGCGAACACTTTCATGTTCATTTTCATCATCATCATGTCCATGGTGACATCGTAGCCTTGACAAGGCAGGCCGGCGACGGTGCGGGTTTCGTTGTTGGGAGTCACTTTCACCGTAATCGAGCCCATCATCGATTTCATCATGCCCGCGACTTCCGGCGGCATGTAATCGGTCATGTCAACCGGGAGCTGCATGGGAATATAGCTCTTGTTCTGGTGGTTGATCATGTACATCATGTTTTCTTCCAGGTTCATGATCACGGACTGATTTTCCATGTGCGAGGCGAAGCGGTTCTTGCCGATCCACTGCTCGGTCACCGTGTCCTTGGCTGGAGTGGTTTGACCCATCATCGTGACTTCATCGGTATGGGTGCTCTGCTTGATGTAAATGTCCGCCTGAGCCAGGCCGGCGGCAAAGGCCAGAATCGTCACGGCCAGTACGAGTTTTTTCATGTCTCCTCCTGTGAGCCATCCCGGGAAGAATTCCCGTGGACCGAGTTAGATGGTACGTCTTTGTGGTTTCCAAGTCAATATCGGATGGCTTGTCCGAGCGGCGGCTTTCCTGAAGAGCGCATTTCTGCTATAATCATTTGCACGCGCCTGTAGCTCAGAGGATAGAGTGTTGGTCTCCGGAACCAAAGGTCGCAGGTTCGACTCCTGCCAGGCGCGCCATATTATTCATTTCCTTGTTCTAGGAATTGGCTTTGCCGGATGCTTGAAAAGATAAGATGGTCCGATAATTCTCTAAGATATGATCAAATCGGCGCAATTGATTCCGGATGAACAGATGAAGCCTTATCCCGCCAGCAGAATGGCAATTATCGTTGCGACTGCGATGATAGCGGTATTTGCATTCTTTTTATTGCGCGCGCACATTGAAACGGGCCGGCAGAGCGGGCCGGTGGAGCTCAATGGTTTCCGTTCCGATTTCTTTGCTCCGCAGCACACAAGCCATCGGAGTCTTTATGCCGACGACTTGGGCCGGGAAAAGCGTTTCCTGGCTTTCGCGCGTTACGTTGATTTGCCGGCCGGGCGTTTTGTAGCTGAATTCCACATGGGGGGGAGTGATGATGGCTCCGTACAATTGGAGATCGCCGCGCAACATGGACGCAGGCTACTGGCACGACGCCGTGTAGTCCCTGCAGGCAAGACAAGATTGGTCTTCAACCTGAACCGACCCATGCAGATTGAACCCCGTGTGCGCTTTCTTTCGGGCAAGCCGATCATCCGGGTCGAGCGGGTGCGCATTGTTCCGCTGAAACTTCACCTTTGCTGGCAACGGATTTTGACATGTACGCTCATTTTCGGCCTATTGACTGTTCTTCTGCTGCTGGCGCTGGACGCGGCTGTGTGTGGTTACCCCAACTGGCAAAGATGGCTGGGGCTGCTACTTTTTTCCGCTGCCTTTTTACTGGTGATTTCCCGTGCCTGGATTTCTGAAGACGCTTTCATCACGTTGCGACATGTGGACAACTTATTGCATGGATATGGACCGGTATATAACCCCGGAGAGCGTGTGGAGGGATATACGCACTTGTTATGGCTGGGAATCGTTTCGTGGTTCCGCGCCACGGGATTAAGTGCCAAAGGTGCGGTCATGCTTCCCTCATTACTGTTGACCCTCTTTACACTGGCGATCGTTCTTCTTCGCAACGGCGGGGTGTTCCGGCGAGATCTGGAAGGATGTCTGTGGATCAATCCCGCTATTCCTCTCTTGCTGGGAACCAGTGGATTTATCGATTTTTCTACCTCCGGCCTGGAAACCCCCCTGTCTTTCAGTCTACTGGCCTTGTATGCCATGCTCCTTAGGCGCAAAGATATTCCGGCTGGTCCCATGGGTTGGTTGTTGGCTCTGCTGGTATTGACCCGACCGGATTTCGTGGTGTTTGCCGGGATCATTTTCCTCCACTTTCTGTTGTCCGCCCGCTACACAGGAGAACGGTTGCGGGTTTTAAGCCGCATGTGGCTGCCCCCGGTGGTATTGTTGGGGATCGTCCAGGTTTGGCGGATGGGATACTATGCCGCCTGGCTTCCCAATCCATTCTATGCAAAGTCGGGAGCGGGATCACACTGGCCCCAGGGAATGGCTTACCTGTGGGACCTTTTAAGCGGCAGTGCAGCCTTTTTAATTGTCGTTTTGGCCGTTGCCGCGACCCTGATTGCGTTGCGGCGCCGGGCAGTCGATCGTGGGGGACGATTCCTGATCGTAATGTCCGCCCTTTTGCACGGGTTTTTCGTCGTCCGTGGCGGTGGCGACTTCATGCATGCCCGTTTTCTTTTGCCGGCTCTTTTCTTGTTGAGCCTGGCATCTGATTTTCCCGTGAACGTGCCACGGGGAATCCACAGCAGAAAAGTGGTTCCGGCGATCGTTCTTGTCATGATTTTGTTGATGGGGTTGGCCCTTCAGATGACTCCCGTGCAGACCCGGGGCAAGTCACTCTATCACTTCGGCATTTCGGATGAACGATTCAGTTACTACGGGAAAAATTTTGCCCCGCTGGAAGACTTGTTCCAGCACCGGTTGTTGTTTATATGGCGTACAATGGGGCAGAATTACGCCAACCTGATGCGGCTGATCGAACGACCTTTCACAGTGGCCTATGCCAATATCGGTTTCCTGGGATATTACGCGGGCCCCCGCGTTCGAGTGCTGGATCGTTTGGGATTGACGGATCCGGTAACCGCGCGTATTCGTCTGCGTAAACGCAGGCGACCGGGCCATGAGAAAAGCGCCCCTCTGGCATACCTGATCAAAAGACAGGTGACTTTTGCTTCCACCCCTTTCTCTCTATGGAACCGGTTGGCCAATACGCCATACGGCATTCTATGGGATCTGTCCCCGGCCATGCTTCACCGATTGGCTCCTGTTTTGCCCGCAGATTTCAAAGCGAACCTGGACCGGGAGATCTCCATCTGGTTACGCAACGCTTCGGAAAAGGAGTTGTCTGCTTGCGGAAATTGGCTGTTTTTTCTTTCGCGGCAATGGGTCCGTTACGCGCCCGGGAAAATACGCGGCGAATTCAATCGCCGATTCGATCAGAATTTCATGTTGCGCCAAAGTCCGGCTGCAAGCTGGCTCCAGGATCATGGTCGGAAGGTCGACAGCCTGCTGCAAAGAATCCAAGGGCCCATGTCTGTACGCCGCTTTCTTTCCAACCTTGGATGGTGCCTGAACCATCCAGCGGGACTCTCCTTCGATCCTCCGCGAGACTAGTATTGTAGATATCCCGCGCTCTGTCAGGCCGGCCTCATTTCCACACCGGCAGACAGCGGAACCGGTATTCTCCCTTGAAATGTACGCCCGTTTCAGGTACAATATAATATGAATCAAGCGATCATATTAGCCATCAACCCCGGTTCCACATCCACGAAACTGGCGGTGTTCAAAGACGATCAGAAACTCTTTGACGCGAGCCTTTCCCATTCAGTCGACGAGTTGGGTCATTTTTCGCGAATTATTGACCAGGAAGAGTTCCGCACGCGGCTGGTGCTGGATTTTTTAGAGCACAACCATTTCGACATGAATACGCTCACCGCTGTGGTCGGCCGGGGAGGTCTTCTTCCTCCCCTGGAGTCGGGCACTTACCGGGTGAACCATGAAATGGTGAAATACCTGCGTGAATCCAACTGGGAACACGCGTCGAACCTCGGCGCTTTGATCGCCATCGCCATCGCCGGTCCCGCCGGTATCCCGGCATTCATCGTGGATCCGGTTGTTGTGGATGAAATGCATGAACTGGCACGAATCACCGGCGTACCGGAAATCAGGCGCGTAAGCATTCTCCATGCCCTCAACCAGAAGGCGGCCGCCCGTGAAGCGGCCCGCATGCTGAAAAAGAATTACAACGCATGCAACCTGGTAGTGGCGCACATGGGCGGCGGAATTTCCATCGGCGCCCATCAACGGGGGCGGATTGTGGATGTGAACAATGCGCTGAACGGCGATGGGCCCTTCAGTCCGGAACGCGCAGGTTCCGTGCCTTCCTGGCCTTTGATTGAATGGGCGCTTTCGGGGGATTTGTCGCGTGACGAACTCAAGAAGCGCATCACCGGGAAAGGCGGTGTTGTGGCTCACCTGGGCACCAATGATATGCGTGAAGTGGAACGCCGCGTGGATCAGGGCGATGAGAAAGCCGAGTTTATCCTCAGGGCCATGGCTTATGGCATTGCCAAGGAGATCGGCGCCATGGCCACGGTCATGAGTGGAAAGGTGGATGCGGTGGTCATGACCGGCGGCATTGCCTACGACAAGCGCTTTGTGGGCTGGATTCGCGAGCGTACGGATTTTCTGGCGCCCGCCATTCTTCTTCCGGGAGAGGATGAATTGCGTTCTCTCGTACTGGGAGGTTTGCGGGTTCTGAATGGTGAGGAAGAGGCCAGGGAATGGTCGCTGAACCATTCGAATCCATTCTGAATCAGGGATTATGAGTTTACCAATCAGGAGATAGCATCATGAAACCCATTCGATCGTTGGCTGACATGGAAGCTTTGGCCAAGGCCAAGGACACTCCCACTGTCGTTGTGGCTTACGCGCAGGAAGAGGATGTATTGAAAGCGGTGGACCGTGCGGTCCGTGAAAATATCGTCAGAGCGGTTCTGGTGGGGGATGAGCCCCTGATCCGCAGCATGTGCGGCGATTTGCGCATCGATGCCGATGCCTTTGAAATCGTGCATGAAACCGATGAAAAAAAGAGCGGACTGGTTTCCGTGCAGTTGATTCTGGACGGCAAGGCCGATTTTCTCATGAAGGGCTTGATTTCAACGCCCTATTTTCTCAAGGCCATTCTTAACAAGGATTTCAACCTGATCCAGAAAGGCGCGATTCTTTCCCACACCACGGTGCTGGAAATGCCGGCTTACGAAAAACTGCTGATCGTGTCGGACGTGGCCATGATTCCCGACCCGGACCTCAGCCAGAAAGTCGCCATGATCAACTACAACGTTAATGTGATCGCGGCCAAGCTGGGAATCGAAAACCCCCGCGTGGCCATGGTGACGGCCAATGAAAAGGTCAGCGAAAAAATGCCCGCTACCATCGATGCCGCTCTCATCGCCAAGATGAACGACCGTGGTCAGATCAAGGGCTGCCGGGTGGACGGCCCCCTGGCCATGGATGTGGCCATCTCACCCCGCGCCTGCAAGATCAAAAACCTGAAGTCCAGCGTGGATGGACAGGCGGATATCCTGATTTTCCCCAATATCGAGACCGGGAATGTATTCTATAAGACCTGCGCTTACTTCGCGAACGCCAAACTGGCCGCCGTGGTTACGGGCGCGCCGTTTCCAGCGGTACTGGTATCACGCGCGGACGACGACGACTCCAAGTATTACTCCATCGTGCTCGCGGCGGCGCTGATTTAGCC
>OBLN01000032.1_pt1 | contig 48302 bp, 40 predicted proteins | sample 1519301 | NCBI WGS metagenome assembly OBLN01 (sample SAMEA2452533, study PRJEB22499) | sediment metagenome | reverse complement strand
CTGCTGACAGGACGCCTTCTGAGCAGTTCAAAGACCTTGTAGACGGTCTGATTTCTATAGTTTCAAGCGGAGGAGACATTACTCTTTACCTGAAAAACAAGACTGACCTTTATAAATCGAATGCAAATAAGGAACACAAACGTTTCCTTGAAACCCTCGGTCTCCTGGCAGAGGTTTATATTACGGTATTCGTTGTAGGTCCCCTTTTCCTTATGGTTATCCTTGTAGTTATGAATATGATTGACAACGGCGGGCCTACTCAGCTCTATATCCTTGTATATGGGGCAATTCCTTTCGGTACCATGATCTTTCTCATCTTCCTGGACATGCTTACCGGAGATGTGGAAAAGATGCCTGAAGAGAGAATCTCTGCAATTAAGCCTGATTCCTTCAGCGATATAAAGGTAAAGCCGCCGACAGAAAAGGACGAAGAACTGCTAATGAAAATGGAATTCTTTGAAAAAGTGTTCCGTGTCAAAAACGTGCTCTTCCACCCTATAAGGGCTATGCTCGATAGACCTGTGTACGCTTTCATAATAAGTGCCCCTCTGGCTCTAGGGTATTTCATTTCTGCTTTCCTGAAACACAGGCCTTATTATGGAGGGTTTGTCGAGACTGCATCTACCCTTGATGACTATATCTATGTGACCCTCCTTGTCCTTTTCATTCCCTATATTATTTTCCATGAGCTTGAAGTCCGGAAGATGCGGCAGATTGAGGACCAGGTCCCTGAGTTCCTCAAAAGGCTCTCAAGTATTAACGGTACAGGGATTCTGCTTGCTGATGCCATTGCCATTACAGCCCAATCAAATATGGGCAGGCTTAAGTCTGAAATTAAACGTACGGTTGCGGATATTCGCTGGAACTCAAACGTTGTAGAGGCTCTGAAACGTTTTGAATTCAGGATCCGGACAAACATGACCCGGCGCAGCCTGACACTTATAGCCAAAGCAAGCGAGTCCACAGGAGATATTCACCAGGTTATCAGCACGGTCGCGGATGATGCTGATATTGAGAAAAACCTTAAAAAAGAGCGTTCTGCAGAGATGTTTATCTATGTCTTTATCATTTTCGTGACTTTCTGCGTCTTCCTGGTAATCGTATATGTGCTTGCTGCATTCTTCCTTCCTGCACTTGACGGTTCAAGCAACTCGGCAGTGTCCATTGGGGGTTTTGACCTGGCAGAGTATACTCTTCTTTTTTTCCATGCAGCTCTTCTGCAGGGTTTCGGTTCCGGGCTGGTAGCAGGTAAAATGGGCTCAGGAAATATTTCTTCCGGGCTCAAGCACTCCCTTGCCATGGTGTCAGTATCTTATGTGCTGTTCGTCATGTTTATCTGAGTTTCAGGGTTTCAGGTTTAGCCTTCTGAGTTTTTTCTTCTAAGGTTTAACCTGAATTTTAATTTAGTCTAAATTTAACTTAATTCCGGTTTATCTTAATCTGAATTTTAATTTGTTTTTAACCCGCTTCTTTTTTAAGATTAAAATAACTTTTAAAATATGTCAAAAAATCCGGAAACAAAGAAAATATTCATGGTTCTACTTGTCTTTGCAGCTATCCTCTCTTCCTTTTATTTACTGGACTTTAAAGCGGCACGGAGCGAGACGCAAGCAAATTCATTAGTCAGCACTTATTCCTTGGGTAATCCCGAATCTGGATTCCCTAACCGAATTTTCCTTTACACCGAAGGCGATAGTGCTCTGGCAGCAAATTTGAAAGAAAAACTCAGGAGAGACCTTGATGAAGCAGGGGCAGAAGTTATTATTGTAGATAGTATGGAAGAAAAATACAGTTCTCAAGCCCTTCTTGTAAATATCAGCAGAGGTAATTTGCTATATACGCCTTTTTATGCTTCCTCAAACCTGAACATAATGTTTTTTTATACTTCTACAGGACAGGGTACAAAATATTTCGAACAATTCAAAAAGGGAAACAAGACAATTGTCTTTGAAAATAACGGTTCGATTCAAGGGGAAAAGCTGATAGCTGGGGAAATCAAATTGCAGGACTCTACACATGGCCCTGTTTCTTTAAAAGCTTACAGAAAACATCTTGCAACTGAATCTTCAGGTAAAATCGTAGAGCAGCTCCGGATACAGCTCCTACAGAATACTTCCTGATCCCCTTCCAATAAAAGAACGAGATTTTAACTCTTTATTTTTTCACAAAGTGAACCACTCATCTTATCGGGCTGGGAGATAACTTTTAGAGAGCTACAGTTTCTTAATAATTCTTTCCCTAAGTCCTCTTTTAATGCAAGATCAATTAATTTGTTACCATTTTTTTGCAGTTATATGTGTGGATGAAATTTATATCATTTAAAAATTTAATATCTATCTTAATGGCAATGCATCTTTTAACTGACCTGCTTATTATCTTTGGACTCTCGATTCCTGTAGTTTTTACTTTCTCAAAACTGAAGATAGCCCCGCTTGTAGGTTTCTTGCTTGCTGGAATTCTTGCAGGACCTTTTGGTTTAGGGCTGATTCGAGAGACAGAGAATATTGAAATGCTGGCTGAAATCGGAGTTGTGCTTCTGCTCTTTACTATCGGGATAGAGTTTTCCCTGCGCGAACTTTTGAAGCTCCGAAGAATAGTGCTTTTTGGAGGGGGGTTACAGGTATTTATTACAACCCTTATTGTTGCAGTTATCTTCTGGTGGCTCGGTTTTTCTCCCGAGGCTTCGGTATTTATGGGGCTCATTGTTGCACTCAGCAGTACGGCTATTGTCCTTAAACTTTTACAGGAAAAGGGGGAGATTTACAGCGCTCACGGAAGAATAGCCCTCGGAATCCTTATTTTCCAGGATATAGCTGCTGTTTTTATTATTATATTCGCCCCGCTCCTGGCAGGGGAAACCGTAGCCGGAACTGATCTGCTTGAGTTTCTATTTCGCGGACTCGGGCTTATTATTCTTTCCCTTATAAGTGCCCGCTACCTGGTTCCTTTCCTTCTGTTCCATGTAGCAAAAACGCGCAACAATGAACTTTTCCTTTTGAGCATAGTGGTAATAGGTCTTGCCATTGCCTGGCTGACCTCTCTTGCAGGGCTTTCCCTCGCTCTTGGAGCATTTCTTGCAGGCCTGATCATTTCCGAGTCCGAATATGCTGCTCAAGCACTCGGAAACGTCATGCCTTTCAGGGATATGTTCATGAGTATCTTTTTTGTTTCCACAGGTATGCTGCTTAACCTTGATATGCTGAGATCGTACCTGTTTCTTATTCTTGCGGTTACAGCACTTGTTCTTCTCCTGAAAACCTTTGTAAACGCTTTTACTACTTTCCTCATAGGTTTTCCCATGCATACAATGATCCTTGTAGGTTTTTCTCTTGCCCAGATAGGAGAGTTTTCTCTTATTACGGCGAAGGTAGGCTTTGAAAGCGGAATCTTTACCGGAGAAATCTATCAGGAATTTCTGGCTGTCACAGTGCTTTCCATGGTGTTAACCCCTTTTTTGATGGACTTTGGGCATTATTCGGCAATTTCAAGCAAGAGGCTCCCTTTGCCTAAAAAACTCTTATATGATCGATATGGGACTTTTCAGGAAGATGAAAAGGAAAATGGGCTTGAAAATCATCTGATTATAATAGGTTTTGGGGTCAATGGAAAAAACGTAGGGATTGCTGCCCAGAAAGCTTCGATCCCTTATATGGTAATCGATATTAATCCAGAGACTGTCCGTCAGGAAAGACTGAACGGTGAGCCAATCATTTACGGAGATGCAGCTCAAGAAGCCGTGCTTAAACATGCAGGCATTTTAACTGCAAAGGCAATTGTGGTTACTGCAGGTGACCCTGTAAGTGCATGGCGGATCATTGAAACCGCCAGAAGGTTGAATCCGCGGGTCCATATTATTGCAAGGACCCATTTCCTGAATGAACTGGATGGTTTCTATGCCATTGGAGCCAACGAAGTAGTTTCGGATGAATTTGAATGCTCTATAGAGCTTTTTGCCAGAGTCCTCAACAGGTATATGGTTCCGGATAATGAGATCGAAACTATGGGTGAGGAACTCAGGGCTGACCATTATAGGATGCTCCGTACTCCTGAAATGCGCCGGAAAAGCGCATGTGAGCTCTCACTTGATTTTTCCGATGTAGATATCCGAAGCATAAGAGTCGGAAAGAATTCGGAAGCTTCAGGGATGACTCTTGGATACCTTAATATCCGGAAGATGTATGGGGTTTCTATTCTTGCAATTTCCAGAAATCATAAGCTTATCTATGATCTGGGAGCCGAGACTGAACTTAACCCCGATGACATCCTGCTTATGATAAGCCCTCCGGAAAGGCTTGAAGAGATCAGGGATCTATTTGAAGATAAAGTTAAATAAGATCCCTCTTCTCTATTATTTTTTACCTAACAGCATTGGAAGAACAGTATTAAAAGACAGTATTAAAAAGACAGTATTAAAAGACAGTATTAAAAAGACAGTATTGAAAAAATAGTCTTTAAGAAAGTATTTCTCTCTATTTCTATGAGTTTCAGGATAAATTATAGAACCATCCTGAAAAATCTTGAATCACAATAATGCCAGTATCTAAGCCAGGTAGGAATACCTTTTCCCATTTACGTTTAGTGAAACGCCATAAAAGTTAAAGAGAGTTAAATTTGCTCTGACCAGAGCACATATACTTTTCTTTGTCCAGCTTATTTTCCATGGTTTATGAAACGGCTACATATTTATTATTTTTTAACCTTTCATTGCTGGTTACACCACTTCATTTCATCCATGACTGGCCGCAGAAAATCAGAAGAAGTATGATCAGGGAAATACAAAATATAATTTCTGCATGTCTTAAGAAATTATCTTCCATATTACTAATAATACTTCTATCTAATATAAATTATTTGCAGAGTCTCTCCTTGTGGTTTCATATATTTTTAACCTTCTAAGATCGCCAAAGTCTTGAAATACAACTATAATTATTTGCTCTAGTCATAGAGCTTTTTTTATTAAATAGATTATTATAATTAAAATGTTCTTTTACTGTTTTTCATTTTTTCCGTTTCAAAAAATTCTCTCAAAATACCGGTGCTCCAAAATAATTCTATTATTTCTTTCTCTCAATTTCTTAATTTATATCTTATTTTTCACTTGTGGCTGATCAATTTTTTTTCTATCTGGTCAAATGTATGTTTTAAAAACTGCTTTTCCATCGCTTTTCTTTAAATGGAATCAAACGATCTGACAAAACAAATGTTTGACAATCGGAAAGTACTGTGTACCCAGGGTTATGTCCTGAATTTGCTAGGGGAGGCCGCATTTAAATTCTCAAACGTGTTTGATAAGCATATTAGAAGACCAATGTAGCAGGGAATTACAATCCCTCACTAAAAAGATTCCATCCTTATGATTAAACCTATAATTGAAAAGTTACCAGGGCTTTCAGACAGAAAAAATGAAACCCTGTACATTTCCGTCCCCACAAACCCTGTCGATAACCAGCTCAATGTTTTCTATCATGGAAAAACTGTAGAAGCTACTGCCACCAAACTCGGATATGTTATCTACCCCATAGATAAGGGCTTGCAGTTATATATTCCGAACTTAGCGACTTCAATTTCACAGGAATAGGATCCGTGCAGGCATGACAAACGTGACTGTAGCTTACATAGCAACGCCTATTTTTCCTTCAGCATTGCTCGCGGAGAAGACTGGATTGATGAGCAAGTATTAATCGCTACATGACTGGCAAAGGAAATAATTACCTCAATTAAAGAAAACCGACCTGCCTATCAGGATCTCGAGCATCAAAAAGAACGGGTTTGTAGGATTTTTAGTCACGGATTCCAGGGACCTGATCTACTCAATTGCCAGAAGATGTCTGATTGCATCCCTTTCGAAGAAGGCGAGTCTAACTCCGGCTTCATGGCCTTCCCAGGAGTCTCAGGTCCCAAAATTCCTCGCATAAGCCTGAACCTGTAGGGTCACTAACAAGAGCTGAACTCAACAGGAGTTGAGATCGCGGAGCTCATATCGGTACATTCAAAGGAGGGTAAAACCCCTTCTTCAAAATCTTCCTTAGAGTATCTTTTTTGAATTCAATTTTCTTAAATTCTATCTTTCGAATTTCTTCAGTTTTTTAGTTTTCTTACTTCTCCGATATCTTTAAATAATGTATCCTCTATTCTACATAATGTAAAGAAAACATTACATTATGTGAGCTTAAATTTACCTTATGTCTTTAAAATTTTACAAAATACGAATCAATCCAGTATAATTTAAACTAATGAAGCTGAAACCAATGAAACTGAAACCAATGAAACTGAAACCAATGAAACTGAAAACTAATACAACTTTATTGATTAGATCTATAACTGAAAAATATATAGGGAGATTTTTCAGATGAATCGAAAGCAATTCCGGATACTTTCTCTCCTGACCGTAATGGTTATGGGATCTGTAGTAGGTTTTTCTGTATCCATAGGAAATCCTATGCTTGCGGTAGGTGTTGTACTTGCAGGCATGGCAGTTATGTATAATTTAAAAAGCAGACTGGAAGGCGTGGTTGAAGATGAGAGGATTAGTCAGATAAGCCAGAAAGCTTCGCGTGTTACTCTCCAGACAGTTGCTACAGGGCTCGCCATTGGGGGTGCGGTCCTGATCGCTATGAGGGATACCTATCCCGGACACACTGACCTTGGTTTCTTCATGGCGTATACGAGCTGTGGGGTTCTTGTACTTTACTCCCTGTTTTACAAATATTATAACAGGGAATACGGTGGCTGAGATGAAAAACAATATTAAAGTTTACAGGGCAATGCACGACCTTACTCAGGAAACCCTTGCTGATAAAGTAGGAGTAACAAGGCAGACAATACATGCAATTGAGAAAGGAAAGTACGACCCTTCTCTTGACCTTGCTTTCAAGCTTGCCAGGCTTTTTAACGCAAAAATAGAAGATATCTTTCTCTATGAGGGGGACGGGAACTAAGGACTTCTCCGGAAAGGATTTTTTAATTTATCATTAATATCAGCCAGAGGTATTTTACAATTTATTATTTGAATTTTCTTTTTGAATTTTCTTTTTGAATTTTCTTTTTGAATTTTCTTTTTGTTTTTGCAGAAACAAACTTTATCAAACTTTATCAGATTTTTTTCCAGATAAACTTAGCTTTCCCGGGTTCCTTTACGCAAATAAACCTGAAGTAAAAAGTCTTTATTTACAGTTTTATTTTCTGCAAAATCAATGCCTGTCAAAGAAGCATGATTTCATTAAGTAAGCTAATTTTCTTAATCGGAATTAAAGGCGCTGCAGCAGGAAAATCAAGATTAGCTTTTAAATAAATTTATAAGGAATGAGCAGGTAGTTAAACACAGATGCCTATTTCTATATACCGGTTTGAAAATAAATGTACGTAAAACAGCGGTAACCGGAAATAGGTAGATAATAACACGCTACTAAAATCAGACGACCAGCAGGAGTAATAAAAGCATGATGCAATCTTTTATAGTAGAGCACTACCTTGATAGGGCAGTAGATGTTTATTGTGGTGGGCCAGACATCTTCAGGGGAACCGTAAAAGCCTGTGCAGACAACGTCCTTACTCTCGATAATGAAGGAAAACTTACGCATATCGCTATAGACAAAATAATAGCTATGTGGGCTCAGTAAGTTCAAAACTTATCTTTCAAAATTCTCATATCGAGGAGGCGGTCGGGTAAAGAAAGGCTATCATCTGTCCTTTTCTAAACCCTTAAAGCTAATGACTCTCTGGTTTACGGTGAGTTTAAGCTTTTTATCCTTCAATATGACGGAAAATACGCTTATTTAGCAGACCAGGCTTGATAAATGGAAATTTCTGAGGTGCAAGAAATGCAGTCTTTTATAGTAGAACATCTTCTTGGAGAAACCGTAGACGTCTACTGCGGAGGGCCCGATATCTTTAATGGAAAGGCGAAAGCCTGCGCGGATAATGTCCTCACGCTTGAAAAGGAAGGAAGATACACGCACATTGCTATTGATAAAGTTATAGCTATCTGGCGCGTGTAAGACTGGAAAAATAGTATAATCGATTCAGCTTTTTGTTCTGATAGCGATCGATCAAAATATAATAAAGTTGGAGAGTCCCACATGGGGGACTCATCCGTTCCATCTTTTCTATCTTTTCTTTACGGCTTATAATTTTATGCAGCTCTTTGCATGAGAGGCAATAAACTCTCTCATAAGCTTTGCTCCGAGCATGGCTGTCTGTCCCGAATCGTATTCCGGAGCAATTTCTACAATATCAAAAGCCATTGAGTAAGGAGCAAGGGTTCTTATTGCAGTCCTGACATCCCTGGCATTGAGCCCAAATGGTTCAGGTGTGCCCAGCCCCGGAGCAAAAGCAGGGTCTATTGCATCCATATCAAGGGACAGGTAGAGCTGACTGCAGTCCAGCCATTCTATGACTTCTTTGAGGACTTCCACCATGCCTATGGATTCAACGTCGTCTGCAGTGTAGTATTTCAGGTCATTTTCTCTGGCAAAAACCCATTCTTCTTCAGGTCCGCTCCTTATGCCTATAGAAGCCAGGTTCTTAGTGATATTATTAAGAATATTCCGGGATACGCAGGCGTGGTTATGCTTGAACCCCCTGTATTCCTGCCTGAGATCGAAGTGGGCATCAAGGATAAGGACTCCGAAATCATCTCCTGCAAACTCGGCACAGGCTTTGACCGTAGAATAGGTCAGAGAGTGCTCGCCTCCAAGCATGATAGGCAGTTTCCCATCGTTTAACAAAATTTTTACTTCTTCATAGAGATCCCTCAGGGTCTCATCAACCGAAGCTGAAGTCTCAAGGTTTCCTGCATCATAAATCGGCAGATCCACAAGATCTATATCGAAAACCGGGTTATAACTCTCAAAATTTGCAGAAACCCGCCTCATCGCATCCGGAGCCCAGCGGCTGCCGGCACGGTATGAAGAGGTGTTGTCAAAAGGCACGCCAAAAATAACATAACGCGCAGATTCATAATCTGCAAGGGCATCTATAAAGGAATTGGGTAAAAACATATTCTTACCTGATATAAATTTTTCAATTAAAAAAAGAGCTCAGGTTGTTAACCTGAGTTTTGCCTGATTTTCAGGAATTTATGTTCTTATATCGAGTTTAACCTTTCCGAGGGCTGTGATGTAGGATACTTCTTCACCCTCTTTCACCTTGTCTTTGTATTCCTCAGGGATTACAATCTCAAAGGTTGAAAAGTCTCCCATGTCCATAAGCTGGGCAATGTTTCCTGTAATCGAGATGATCTGCGCACTCTTCCTTTCTACGATCGGAACATAGATTTTGTTTGCAACGGACCCTATATAGGAACGTTTCTGACCATCAAAAAGCCCGATAGCTTCAACCCTTGCCTTTGCAGCACCATGCTTGCCCGGCTTGGACTTGGAGATGCTCTTTATAACACATGCTTCGTCATCGATAATTACGTATTTTCCTTCTTTAAGGTCCTTTACTTCTACCTGCTGTTTCATAATAATTCTCCCTTACGTTTTAAGATGTCTATAATAAGCTATAAACGCCATACCGGAGTTGATCGGGTTTTTCAGTGCCAATTCCGGTGAAGTGGTATAAGAAGGCTTTTCTAATTTTTAAGCCTGTCTACCTTTTCATCCATACTTTACTTAACTGCTCTGTATAGAAAAGCTGGAAAGTAGTTACTACCTGAATGCCTGTACAACCTCACAGGTCGAGACTAATACGATTAATTATCCTAGAGTATATAACGCTTATGCGAGATTTTGCTTTTTCGGACATAGATTAAGAGAAATCCTCTCTAAAAACTGTGCAATTGTATTATTCCATACAAATAGATTGACTTCTAATGGCGATAGTGTCTATTAATCGAATATATCCGCACTATAGTATCTAATTTCGAGGTCCTCAAGCTTTTTTTGAAGTGGCACTCCTTTCTTATCCCAGCCACGGTAATAGTAATAGTCTTCAAGGGCCGACTCAAATTCCTGTCGCTCGATCTCATTTGCTTTTATCTCGTTTACTTTTACCCCGTTTACTTTTACCCCGTCTGCTTTTTCTTTGATGCCTGCTTCAAACAATCTTGACGGAAGTGTATCGTCTTTCTGTGTGAAACCCGCTTTCAGGTTGTAAATTCTTTCCAGATTCCAGATTCTTTCTCCTGTTTTCAGGAGTTCCGCGGGTGATATTTCTATCCCCGGTCCGGAACGTAATAAGGCTGAACAGAGTTCTTCATTGACTGCAAATATCGAGAACGGGCAGAAGACAAGGGAATCAAGTACAGCGGTCAGATTTTCAAATACCTGCAGGACTCCGGCTTTTCCTTTGAGACTTAAACGGTCAAGGATCAGAGGTTTTCCGAGGATTTCAGGTCCTGCCATAAAAGCTGTAAGGTAATCCCCGCCATGACATGAAGTCGCGTAAGCAAGAGCCTGCCCTTTAATACTTCTCGGGTCAAACCCTGCAATTTCAAGCCCTTTTACATCCATGCTGAGGTCTCCTCTATTCCGAGCCGAGAAGTATTTCTTTGCTCCTTCTCCGGGCTTGCTTCCTTCTCCCATTTCCTCAAGCATGGTTTCAAGTTCTCTTACTTCTATCCTTTTTGACCTGAATTCCGCTATGGCTCCGAGTATGGAACCTGCAGATACAGGGTCAAGCCCGTAGTCTTTACATATCCTGTCTGCCAGAAGCACAGAGTTAAAGTCCGGGTTTTCAAGGTTGAACCCAAAAGCCCATAGAGAGTCATAGTCAGGCAGAACCTGCCCTGTCTTCTTTATTCTCCTTTTACAGCCCAGGGGGCAGGCGGGGCAGCCTTCCTTTTCGAGATCGAAGCTGGCTTTTATATATTCCCCTGAGAAACTGTCTGCAAAGGGAGTCCCTACAAGGGAGAAATTCCTGCAGGGAATAAGGTTCATATAATCAAGTAGTTTCACAAAAGCGAGAGTGCCGTAGATTGCAAGTCCTTTGGAGAGTACGGGATTTGCTTCAAAAAGTCTCGATATTTTTTCCCTGAGCCTTTCGAAACTTTCAGGAATGACAGGTGAGAGCTCTTTTTCCCCTTTTATGACCACTGCTTTCAGCATTTTTGAGCCTGCAACCGCTCCCATCCCCCCCCTCCCGCTATGAATGGAATCAATCAAAAAAGAAGAAATGAGAACTTCTTTTTCTCCTGCCCTGCCTATGCAGGCTACGCTCCCCCTATCCTTCAGAGCTTCAGTGCACGCTTCTGCATTTTTTCCCCATAAGTGGTCTGCTCGGGAAATTTTTATTTTATCTCCTTTTACCTCTACAAATGAGGGATTCTTTGCTTTTCCGGTAATAACCAGGGCATCGATTTCAGCTCTCTTCAGTTCCTTTCCGAAACCTCCGCCCGCATTCCAGCTGAAGATCGTGCCTGTAAGGGGAGATTTTGATGTGATAACTGCTCCTGATGACATGGGAGCAAGACCAGAAAGCAGTCCGGAAGTAAAGATCAGGGGATTTCTCGGGCCAAGTGGATCAGCATCAGGTTCTGCAAGTTCGGTAAGCAGCTTTACCCCAAGTCCTCTGCCGCCAATGTACTTCTCGATTAATTCTTTATTAGTCCTTTTAACAGAAACGGATTGCGAGCTAAGGTCTATGTGTACTGTTTTTCCTGTCCAGTCTTTCATGCCGTATCAATCCCTTTTTATGCTTTTTTCTTCTTTCCAGGCTTCGTTTTTAAGCTTATTGCTGGTATTTAACCGTCGAAGGCGATTTTTAGTCAGAATCCATACCGTGAAATTCTTAAAAGAGCTAGTCTTTAAGAGAAATAAATTTTAGATAATATTACATGAATCTGGAGAAACCTTATATCGTTTCTGTATATGCGCTTATCCGGAATGAAAAGGGAGAGTTTCTGTTGCTCAGACGCTCGGAAAACTCCCGTACAAACCCTGGAAAATGGGACCTTCCGGGCGGAAAAGTGAACCCGGGAGAATCGCTTAAAGAGGGGGTTATACGTGAGGTCTGGGAAGAGACCGGAATTTCAATTGTTTCCGGAGATATCGCGGGGGAAGTAAACTTTGAGCTTTCGGAAAAAAAGGTCATTGCTATTGTATTTGATGGGGGATATGTTATTTCTGACGTTAAATTAAGTTATGAACATATGGAATATACCTGGATTTCTCTTGAAAATATTCTCGCAATGGAAGAGCTTCCTGATTATTTTAAATCTTTCTTCGAAAGGTTTGCCACTGAAAATAAACCGCCTTCTGATTTCCCTATTTAACCGAAAGCTGCCCTTTTGAGGCAGTTTTGTATTTTTACGAAATATTTTCATAATCTTTTTTGAGTTTTTCCGGGCTATTGAAGCCCTTCAGGATATATTCCCAGATAAATACTCATCTGTCTTCATTGAAGCATTCATTCTCAAGCTTTTTTCTTTTTCTTCGGCTATACTGCCAGCTTATTCCGAGAAACAGGAGAATTATAAGAGCTATAAGCCCTGCGGCACTTAGCAAGCCTCCGTACTTACTCAGCAATATAGGATTTATATTATCCCTCATTTCATATTGAGGGTACATTATGTCTCTTCGGTTATTGCTGTGTCCTAGACCAAGAGCATGCCCGAGCTCATGCTTTGAAATGGTAAGCATTGTTGAATCCCCATACTGACGCCATCCTTTGCCCTGATAGTTTCCAACTTCAAGGACTACGTCCACCCGGACGAAGCGATCTCCGGATACCCTTGGCCTTGCATAACCTGCTACTCCCGAAGGAGCTCCTTCGATACTTTCCAGATTTTCAACCCATCTTATGCTTATATCAGCTTCTTCGGAATTAATAATCTCAAATACAGGTGTATAGTCAAGGTTACCGTTTCCTCCTTCTTCCCAGTATTCGAGGGCTTTTTCTACCTGTCTGTAATACGTAGGGCTGTAATGAAGAGGAGTATTTTTATCATCTATATATACTGTAATTGGAGAGTGATCCCAGGGGTTATCAAGAATCTTTCCAGAACTTGCTCCTGATACTGCAGAAACTTCAGGTATAAAAATTATTAGCAATAAAAGGAAAGGCAATATTATCAGATTCTTATTGTTCCGATTAATCAATGAGCCCCCGATCAACAATTTATTTTTCCTTTAGAAATCCTGCTGTACAGGTATAAGACACAGGTTCCGCATGAATTCGATATTTAAGGTGAGTTGATTAAAATCTCATAACCCGAAAATATCTGTCTAAAAATAAGTCTTAAAGTTATAAGAACCTTGACCCGGCATTTATCTAAAGCCCATCTGAATCTCAGCTTATAGAATAATTTTTAACTTTAAGAGGATAAAAAGGCATTTTTAAAAATTAAGTTTTAAAAATTAAAATTCTAATGAGTACCAGGAGAAGTTAAATTCCGGAATTTTATCCTCTGCTTATCCACTTATTTCACATTCGCTCCGGCAATGTTACATACCTCACAGTCCGGATCGCAGCATTGTTCTTTTTCGTTGTTTTCTTCGTTATTTGTGTTATTTTTTTTGCCATTCTCATCAGGGAATTCAGAGGCAAGAGCCCTTGTACTTTCCGCAAGAACTGCAGCGTTTGATAGGGATGCTCCTATCATTATTGCAGAAAATATTTTTTCTTTCGGAATTCCTTTTCTCTTCGCTATCCTTAAATGCATTTTCAAGCAGTGTTCGCAGCGAAGGGCAGAAGCCACACCAATGGAAATTAGTTCCACGGTTTCCTGATCAAGATTTTTGAATTCTCGCATTATGGAGTTATCATAAAGGGTCTTGGGAATGAAGATCTCCGGGAGATCTTTCATAAAATTCATAATATAAGGAATTTCTCCATACTGCTCCCGGACATCATCTAGGAGCTCCGGGATGACCTTCTCGGGGTCATTTTTCAAAATTTCCACAATATCCTCAAGTTCCATAAGAAACCACCAGCATAGATTAACGTGGAAACCGGGCTAGACACCGTTTTCCTGGTCGGGCTTTACAGTTTTAAGGATAAGTGAAAGCCACAAACCCAGTAAAAATGTAAAGTGGATGATTTTTTTTAGCTCACAGAATCCGGGTCAAATTGCAAAACCAACGTCAGACTTAGATTTGATTTTTATCAATATATAATTTTTCATTTTTGATCTGGAAATATTTGCAAGCTCGGAAAGAGTGACTCCCTCATCAAACTCCAATTTTTCTATTTTTTCATGGAATTGGTCATAAGGCAGTTTAACCCTGAGCCCATCAAGCTGAAGAGTAAGAGGGGCCGGAGAAAGCACAGTGCCGATTTCAGAAACCTGGTTTTCTATCTCCTTCATAACTCGCGCAGGAAGCACCGCAAGAGGATCTTTTGCCTGCTGTTTACGAATATTATCTGCAATCCTTGAAACCCCTTCGTTAAGTTTATCAAGGGCATTGATCTCTTCTGTCCGTCTTAACCTGTGAGAAACCCTTCCTATATTACCCACGTAGAGATCTGCTCCGGAAACATCTTCAGTTTTTAGCTCAGCAGGTCCTCCGGTAACTACAATAGGTATCTCGATGCCTTCAAAAAGTTTTGGCTTCTTGTTTATAATGCAATCACTGAATGACCCAAAGGTGAAAACTGCAATATCGTGCTCATTAATCAGTTTTCTTTCATAGTCCATAGACAGGGAGACCCTTCGCCCCATTCCTCTTGCGAGCCCTATCATATTCGTGTTGGCTCCGGGGTGGCGCAGGTACTCTGCTACGTCACAGGCTGAGTGAGGAAGGTGATGAGAGGCAAGTGTGGGGGAGACAACTGCAATCTCTACGCCTGTAAGAGGCGCTTCTAACAGGATTCCAAGCAGTTCGTCAGACAATTTTTTTACAATATCAACATCTTTTGCAGGCACAAGCATTATAAGATTGACTTCAGTCCCGGTAACCACTTTCTGGATTATGTAGCCTCCAAGGTCTTCCATCAGTTCGATTAAAAGCCCGTGCTTATGGACTCCACCGGTATAGAGATAGGGTAGGAGTACGTCCATCTTATTTTTCCCCTCCTTCCATCAATTTGTCGAGCATTGCTCCTGCTTCTTCAATCCATTCACGTTTCAATGCCTCTTCGGATGCTACGAAAACAAAACGGTTGCCCTTGTACAAGTGGTAGCGAACTCTGAAACCTTCCGGAGTTACCCGGATCGCAAAGTCCACAAGGTTTTCGTGAAGCCTGTGTCTGGGGTCTGCGACCACCATTTCTCTAATAAAATCAGCCTCTTCTGCAGGCTTATCCGTACTTATGGTTACGGTCCAGCGGTCCGGCTGGCTGATGTTTGCTTTTCCGTAACGTTCCCAGAGCTTTACGAGCAGTTCCGGGATATACTGCTCTTTTTTGATCGAGATTACTACTTCACCGGCAACAGGCTTTACTTCCACATCGGCAATATCAATTGTCGTGACCTTGGTGCCTACGTCCCTCAGGATGAGAGCCATCTGAAAAAGGGAATCTTCGGGTCTGAGCACTACCTTGATCCTTCCTATTGCAGGGGCAAGCTTGAGACTTGCAAGGTTGTCCTCTATAATCTTCCTGTAAAACTCCTGCTCCGAATCAATTGCAGACTCGACAACAAAGGTCTCAAGCGAATCCATTGGACCTCACTCCTCCACGTAGCCGGAAGCAAGAAGAGCTGCCCCTACCGCACCTATAAGGTGGGAATTTTCGGGTACAAGGACATCAATCTTGAGAAGCTTTCCAAGAGCTTTTGGGACCCCTTCGATCAGGGAAGAACCCCCCACAAGAATAAGCGGTTCTTTTACATCCACTTCCTGCAACTGCTGCTCATAAATCTGTTCCACTACACTGTAACAGGCAGCAGCTGCCACATCTTCAGGAGTAGCCCCTCTGGCAAGGGAGTTAACAAGGGATTGAATTCCGAAGACTATACAGTAGCTGTTCATGGATACATTTTCATGCATGCCTTTGACCGCAAGAGCTCCGAGTTCGGTAATATCCACACCAAGACGCTTTGAGATCATTTCAAAGAAACGCCCCGAAGCTCCGGCACAGATCCCACCCATTGTAAACATTCCGGGAATTCCGTCTTCAACCGAGATTGCCTTGTTATCCATCCCGCCTATATCGATAACCGTTGCAGGTCCTTTCTGCCTGTCAGCAAGATAGACCGCACCTTTTGAGTTGACAGTAATTTCTTCCTGGATAAGCTGGGCTTTGAAATGGTTTCCGATAAGGAATCGTCCGTATCCGGTTGTGCCCAGAGCCTGAACTTCTTCCCTTGAGATCCCGGCTTCTTTAAGAGCTTGAGAATACGCTTCTTCGGCGCTTTCAAGGACTTTCGTCGTAGGAACCCAGCCCTTGCCTATTATTTTATTGTCCTTCATTACTACCGCTTTTGTGGTTGTCGACCCCGAGTCTATTCCTGCGGTTATTCCTTTCTGGATTTCTCTTGTAAGAAGGTGCCTGCGCCTGACAATTGTGGTCAGGGCTTCCAGGCGGGTAAGAAGAGTACCTGCAGTGGTGCTCTCGGTAAAAGAATAGCTGATTACCGGAATATTCGAATGCCTGTGGATGTACCTTCTGACCTCATTTCGTACAATAGCTCCTTCAGCACAGCGGAAGCAGGTAGTAATAAAGACTCCATCCACATTGGTTGTGCCCTCAACAACAGCCTTTGCCCGTGCCATCATAAGCCTCAGGTCTCCACTTGCAACCTCAAGCCCGAATTCCTTGCCTATGGTATCTATGGATGCAACATCAATCTCAGGGAAAACAAATTTTGCATTCACTTTGGCTGCTGCTTCATCAAACTCAGGCTGGACGCCTGCATATTCGGAGCCGCAGGATACCAGCGCAATTTTGACAACTCCAGAATCTTCAGCGCTCATTTCTTATCCTCCTCTTCTGCTGATTTCTCCTCATGTGCCTCTTTACCTTCTTCAGATTCTTCTTTAGGCAATGATTTCAGGAATTCTGCGATTTTGTTTACAAAATCACGGGCTTCCTCATCAGATTCCGGATATTTTACTTCAAGTATGGGGACATTTTTTGAGCGGATCAAATACTTCATTAATTCATTAGTTCGGTTACAACCAACGCAGCCAAAATTCGTGGGCGGATTTTCAACTATAATTGCAGCTTCTGTCTGTTCTATGAGCGGACCTATGAGTGACATCCTCCCTCTTACTCCAGCCGGTACCTCAATTGCAGCATATTTAAGGCCCATTTTGGGGTCTTCGGAAGTGATGTTGATAGGTGGAGAATCCAGGCTAATGTTTGTGACTTTTTCTCGTATCTGGCTCATCATGGTAAGGGGTTTGTGCCCGAAACGCTCAACCAGGTCAGAAAGAATAAGACTATTTATGGGGTAAATGAAAACCTTTGCCAAAAAATTCACCTCGAAAGTTCAGATTCAATAATTTTTTCAAGTTCCGAGACTTTAAGCCTGCATTTCTCCTTTGACTTCGTTTTTAAACATTCATCTGCTTCCAGTTCGTCGAGTGCAGCCCCTATAGCGGGGAGCATTTCAACTTCTTCTCTCAGGAAGTGGAACCCAGGCCTCGGACCTCCCCCCCTGCTTGCCCGGCAGCGTCTCTCATCGCCTGCAGGGAATCCCCTATCTTTTACAAAAATATGATTTTTATCCATCTGCCGGATATCTTCAACTACTGCGTCTACTTCTTCTTTGGGACCTGTTACAATCAGTCCGAAGCAGGTCTCCTTAACCGTGACCGGAAACTCTGATTCGTAAATCTTCATGGCTGCATCAGCAGGCAGCACTTTGTCCGAACTGATTACAATGTATTTTGTAATCTCTTCCTTTTTTGTCTCTGTCATTTCTGTCTCTCCTCAGCCTCGGGAGACTTCACCTGCAATAAATCCGAATGCCTGAATTCGCTCAAGTATCAGATACTTACTTCTTTTATGTTATTTTATTATTGCATTACTTGTCTAATTATGTGGCCATTTTTATATTTTGACAATTATCTTTTATCTTCATTCCCGTTTTCCTTATTATAAGTTTTTCTGTGTGAAACTTCACTTATGTATATCGCATCCCCTTCCTTTATGCCCCTGAGTCTCTCAGGCTCCACTATCCTGCCGATAATGTTCGTCGAAGTGAATTTTTCCCCGGTAGGGCCGAAAAGGTCGTCGTCTACAAGTCTGACTCCTATAGTCCCCATCCTCTTTGCTGCCTGGTTTGTGATTCCAATTTCTCCCGCCAGTACCTTTTTGGAAGGCGTATTTTCCGGAAGGATTTCTTTGTACTTCACAACTTCTTCTTCAGTTTTGAAAAGGTAAGTTGTTTCATATATCATATAAACAGGAAGCTTTCCGACGGTCTTTGTCTTGAGTCCGAGAGAGTGGCGGAAAAAGTCTACGGATTTAGGAGCCCTCTCCTCATAAAGCTCAACCTCAATGAGTTTTGACCTGGGCACTGCGTGGGCAGTAACCTTTGCCTCTCCGAGAATTTCCAGGGTTGTTGGCGGATCCTGCCTGACAATTACTGCATCTTCCTCTTTGTACCCTTCCCTTACCAGTTCTATTCCTATGGAGGTAAGCACAGGTTCTACCTCTTCAAAGCTGTGTCCTAGCAGGACTATCTGAGGAGGAAGGCTTTCTAATGACAGTTTTTGTCCTTTCTCTGCAAGTTTGATAAGTTCGAGACCTTTCGTTACCTGCCCTACAACAGAATGTACCAGGCTTGAGGGCCGCTCCTCTCTGGAGATATAAGTCCTGCCTGTCCCGTATCCCACTGTCCTAACCGAAATTGCGCCTTCCTTTCTTTGTTCAAAATTCTCGTAAGGAACAGGCACTTCTCTAAGGCTGTTGTCAGAAATAAACGAACTGGTAACTACATCCACTTTGAGAGTTCCTTCACGGGTCAGCGAATAAAAGTGTTCTGCCCCCACTGGAGCATTTCTTGAAAGCTCTACTTCAAAATAAGTAAATACGCTATCCCCATTTTCAAGAGGAGTTGAAAGGTTAGTGGTGCATACTTTCTCTGCAATCTGTTCCCATTCTATAACCGGTTCTATGCTCAGGATGGAATCTTCTCTTGAAAGTTTGGAAATAATTTTTCTCCCGGTTATAATCGTCGCAAAAGCGCCTTCCTGGGGAGACCCGTATTCTGCAGTATGCTTTTTTCTTGAAAAGATAAGATGAGTATTATGGGGGTCAAACCCACCTGCCCCAAAAAGGATGTCAAAAGCTTCAAAGCTTCCTTTTTCACGCGAAGGTTTTATGTCGGCTTCAAAAGGCCCGAAAGCCAGGGCTTCGGTACTCGCCCAATGGATATTCTTTCCTTCGTACTCTTTATAATGTTCTGCCCATAATTTCCCGGAAAGTGATTCAGGGTCCTTAATCTCTATCCTCAGCTCCCCTCTGGGTGTATTGATAGCGTATTCGGTGATCTTTTCCGTTCTCTTCTCGGCAGCTTTCTTAAGAATTCCAATCGCTGCACCGGCTATGTAGGGGGCTCTGGAAACATTAAGGGCGTCTCCAAGGGTAGAGCCTGCGGGCAGAGCATAAACCTGCCCGTTCACCTCTACGCTGATCTCATTACTCGTAATCGGCACCTCATTTTAGTATTTTTCCATACTAAGAGGTGGCAGCATATTTATATTTCTTCTGCAGCTTGGATCTTCTCTTCTTCAGTGAGCTGAGCAAGCACGGCTTTTGGTTTCCCTACGTCTACGATCTTTCCGTTGCGCATAAGTGCGACACGGTCGCAAATTTCATTTACAAAATCCATATCATGGGAGACGACTACAAAAGTCTCTCCTATTTCTTCTCTGGCTTTAAGGATGGAATTTGTTACTGCAATTTTTGTGATAGGGTCCATTGTCCCTGTTGGCTCGTCCATGATGACTATTCTTGGCTCTTTGATCAGAACCTGTGCAAGTGCAATCCTATGCCGCTCCCCTTCACTCATTTCATCGGTCATTTTAGGTAAAATAGCTTTTGCCTTGTCCTCGTCAAACCCGGCAGCCTTGAGAGTCATTACGGCTTTTCTAACTCCCAGCTCAAAAGGAAGGTCCAGGCTGATAGATTCTGTGAGGTTGTCTATTACAGAACTATGGGTATAAAGCCCGTATTCCTGATGAAGGAATCCCATATACTTTGTTGCTCTGCCTTTGTTTTCAACCCCAAGTTTCGTCATATCTACCCATTCGTCCCCTACACGGACCTCGACTTCTCCTGATGTGGGCGGTAAAATTCCCATGAGGATTTTTGAGGTTGTTGTCTTGCCTGCTCCGCTTACTCCGACAAGTCCGAAGATTTCTCCTTCCTTTACGTCAAAAGAGATTTCATCCACTGCCCTTACAACGCCCCTATCCACAGATATGTAGCGCTTTGACAGGTTTCTTACACGGATAATAGGTTCCCCCACAAGCGCGTTCTTCTCATGTCTGACCATGGACGCGCTTTGCATGAAGATTGCTGAAACCTCAAGCGGGTTTCCTTCCTGAATTACTTCTCCGTTTTCAAGCAGAATTGCCTTATCTGCCAGTTTTTCTATTACCTCGGGCCAGTGAGAAGTAAGTACCATGCTCATATTGTAGCTCTTAACGGCTTTTATGATAGCGTCATGGACCAGCTTTGCAGTCATGGGGTCAAGAGTGCCGGTTGGTTCGTCGGCTAAGAGTAAGAGAGGATTTCTCACAAGCTGTCTTGCAAGCACAACCCTCTGTTTTTCTCCTCCGGACAGCTCTCTTGCCACATGCATCATGCGGTGACTCAGGTTTACCTCTTCAAGGAGTTCGACCGCCTTTTTCATGGCGTCGTTTCCTTTATACCCTATTTCATTCAGGGAATTTATTACGTTTACCAGAACTCTTTCGTCCCCGTAAAGGGCAAAGGTTCTCTGGAGCATAATTGCAATGCGTTTGGTGATATCTTTCCTTACAGGGTCGTAAAGAGAAAGTTTTATGAAATCAGCTTCAAATTCATAAAGCGTTTCTCCGCAAACAGGGCATTTCTGGCCTACCCTGCTAGGGCGTTCTATGTATCCGCATTTCTCACAGCGGGCCAGATGGTAGATTACTTCGCCTGAGATATTCTCAAAAGACTCGGTCCCGCGCAATACATGCATCAGGATTGTTTTCCCTGATCCGCTTTTTCCCAGAATGCCAACGACTTCCCCTTCGTTGATGCTTAAATTTACATTTTTCAGGGCTTTGAGACCGTCGAAGTCTACAGTTAGGTTTTTAACTTCAATAAATACTGGCATGCATTTTCCTCCGCAAATTACGAGCTGCAAATAAATTTTGGTGGCTTTCTCCCGCCTGCCTGGGTATCGCTCAAGAGTGAAAAGTAATTATTTCAAAGTGGAATTTTGCATTAACATAAGCAATAAATTTCACACATATGGGCAACAAGTAGATAAGAATAAACATTACATAAACATAACGCATTATTTTGTCACTGTGAACATCCATAACCAACATCAGTTGGCAAGTTCGCTGATTTCTCGTTATTTATATTCCTTTTATCACATCCACGACCTTTATTATGTCATCGAGAACTATATCTGCTGCTTTTCTGAGTTCTTCGGGTCTCTTATCCCCCTGCTGGACTGTCATTACCCCTATATCTGCTGCCCTGAGTGCGAGAATATCGTTAATCCCGTCCCCTACCATAACTACTTTTTCATACTTGCTTTTGAGTTCAAGCACAACTTTTTCCTTCATAAACGGGTCTGCAAAGGCAAATACTCTTTCCAGGGGAATATTTATTAACGCTGCAAGTTGTGTGAGGGCGGACATTCTATCCCCTGATGCTATATAAACGTCAACTTCCATGGCCTGCAGAATCTGGACGGTCTGAAGTGTCTTACTGAATACCTGCCCTCCCGTGCTGAGCACATATGGTATTCTCTTTGCTTCCGAATCTACTATTAGACCTGCCGCAAGATAAATGCTGTCAGGGCAGCGGACTGTAACTGCTTTGAGTACATCCTGTACATCTCCCATAAGAAGGGAGGCCTCTCTTATGATTTCACATGCAATCTCCGGTGTGAACTGTCCTTTTGAACAGCTTATGCCTATTGAGACGCTGTATCCCTTTATAAACTCAAATAAAGACATATCTCTGCTCGAGTGCAGGATTATTTCTTTTTCCGTATTAAGAGCTACAAGGCCGCAGCCGTTTTTCTTTGCAACAATGGCAGTGCTCTCTATATTTTCGAAAATACTCCCCGTTATGGGGTCTTTTGCAACTCTGTACATATGTAGAAGAGTTCCGGCACTGTCAAAGACCACTGCAATTCTTCTGGCCATGTCAAATGATTTATCTATAAAATAAAAAAATCTTTTTGAAAACAGAGAAAAACAGCCGGAAAAAGTAAATTTATAAAAATAAATGAAGTTGTGAACTAAATTTCTAATTATAATCCCTTACAAAATTGAGGCTCCAGAAAGCAGGACCCCTGCAAAAAAACCGAGAATTGCTCCCGAATTCAGGAAAGGCAGCCCTGCCTGAGGATTTCCTCTCATTACCAGGATAGACAGAAGTATATGTCCTGCAAGAGTCCCCAGCATTGCCCCGAGTACAGGGTATGAAAGTCCTCCGTTTTCCATGAATACGTTTGCGGAAACAACCAGCAAAGTAGGCATTACCGCATCTCCGAGACCCATGAAAAAGGCTTCACGCTTTTCTCCTGCTTTAAAACTTTCTTTCACGAACGAATAGTCCCGATTCTTTGGAATTATAAACAGAATCGGAAGCTTAAGGTCCATTACACCTTCGGCCATGGTTATCATGTGTTTTGTCTTATATACCGAAATAGCATCGTAAACTGCAAGCAGAACCAGCAGGACTATTACAGGGATTACGGAAAGCGAAATCCCTATCAGGGCACTGACTCCGGCTGCTATGCATACTCCAAGAATATCGATTATATACCATTCCGGGTACTTGTAAAGCAAGACAGTCAACCCTACAGAAAGCAGAATCGATATTATGTCTTCAAGCCCTGCAAGAGAAGGGACCAGTGTGAGAAGTGCGAAAAATACATAGTATAAGGTACTAACTATAGCGAAGTATATTAGTAAACTGACAATCCATTTCATGTTTTTCTTTATTGCTATCAGGACAAAAAGAGTAAAAACCAGGATCATTACGATATAATAAATTGAATTGGAAATCTGAGTGGGGTCTTCAAAAGCCTGCATTTCGCTCGTTTCCATTGGCGTTGACAATAAGAGGGAAAGGGCCTGCACTATCAGGATCAGTCCTGCCATGGAAAGAATTGGTAAATAATCTTTGAATGAATGTTCGCTAGAACTCAAGTACTAAACTCCTTATTTCTTGACACTATCCCTTTTCTATTCCTTTATATATTTACTCTATCTTCTGTCTTCAATTTTTATGCCCTCTTATCTATGATCCGTTTTTGCCAATTATCTGCCTTCTCCATATTTTTTTCCAGAAATCTTGATGGACCTGTTATTTTCCAAATTTTTTGTTTTACGAATAATTCTCCTGCTTTCGTAAAATTGACTTCAGGGTTGCGTAATTCCGTTTCGGGTTTCTTCTGGGCTTTTGACAGTATCCTCCAAAAACAGATTCGAGATAATAGATACATAAATAGTTTGTGCAAAAAATTATATAGAATAACTGTGTAAAAAATAACCAATAATAGAAAAATAATAAATATAGAAATTCGGTAAAAATAGAAAAACAGTAAATACTTTAATTGGTTATCTCCATCTAACTATTTCATTCCGGTATGATGAGCTTGTGTTTTTACACAAAATTTGTGACTGAATAAGGAAAATTTCCATAAGTACATTAGAGGTATACAATGGAGACCAGAGATACAGTATTCCTTATTGTAATGGTTCTTTCATCTTTCCTTCTATCCTTCGAATGGCTTAGAAGGTTTACATACAAGCCTGAAAACCCTTTCATCGACCCTCTAATTATCATATCTATTATGATTCTTACAGGAACGTTATCTCTCATGCTTATCTCTATTAACAACAAACTTCAGGATTTTGAAGATAAAATCGAAGCAAGGGACCGTTCCCTCAGGGTTAACATGGAAAATTCCAATGCCAAAATCGAAGAAAGGATGAATGAACTCTCAAGCAAAGTTGACAATGCAGTATACGAGTTCAATCGCAGAAAGTACCACTGATTTCTGCCCGCGTCATATGTTACCCAGGTAAGCAGAACCAGGCTCTTCAGGTATCCATTATGAGCCGGAAAGGACTGGTCAAATTTACCTGAATAACAGCTAATTCATTGAATAAAAGTCAATTCCCGAATAACAGCTGGTTCCTGAATAATGGTTAATTTTCTGAATAATGGTTAATTTTCTGAATAATGGTTAATTCTTCGAATGAGGATTAATTCTTCGAGTAAAGGTTAATTCCCTCAATAGATATTATTCCTCAAATGAGGGTCAAATTCACTCTAATAATAAGATGCCCCTTTACAGTTCTTAATCTATCACTTATTGTTAACTATCACTTTTTGTTCTGGTTTTTTATTTTAACCTCTTTATTCTAACTTTTTTGTTCTGATTTTTTTATTCCTTTTTAGTTTTCTTTCTCATCCAAATCTTTTTTCTCTGTTATTCTGCTTTTCTTTTCAGAGTATTTTTCTTTGAATTTTTTTCAACCCCACTTTTTTCTCCCGTATTTTGCTTTTAAATTATTTTTCTTTCATTTTCTCTTTTTTCAATTTCAAATATTTTTTAAATTCATTTATCGTTGATCAACGATTTTCTTTGGAAACTTTTAAATATTTATGCTTCTGAATATATTTTAAAGCCGGATACTGTTCGTAGTTAATATAATTACAGTTTTATGCGTTGAAAACATATTCTCTTACTTATATAATTAAAAAGAAAAGTTAATATACAGGTTTTGCAAAAGAGAGTCTAACATACATTTTACTTAAGTTATATCTGTTACTACTTTCTAATGTCTATTTCACAACTTATGTTATTCTAACTGTCAAGGTCTACTATCCAGCCCGGTATTTTCGGAGGCAAGCTACACGATTTAGTAAAGCTTATATATCGGATATTCTGTAGTAATGCAGAATATCTGGACTCAGGATATTTATAAATATATTCATATTGATATAGTGAATCGTAAGTTATTATTACTCAGAGTTAGTATATTGATATTACTTGTGTAAGCAGGTAAAGAAGGAAAACTAATATGCACCTTAATCTGGAACCGATTGGCATTATCAAGAAGGTTGCAAATAAGTCGGAGATTTTGATTTATTCTGATTTTGAGCAGGTCATACGAAATATTGTATCCAAGATAGGCGAAGGAGCCGAAATGGGCCAGAAACTCCTGGTTATTCATAAAAATAATAATAAAAAGCAAGTAGATGGACATCAGGTCCAGGTCACGAAGGCTACGCTTCTTGAAAGAAAAGGAAACCTATTGACAATATCTAAGATAGAGGCAAATGAAGACTCAGTTATTGATGTTCGGCTTGATCAAACGGCATAATATCTTACGATTTCGACATATGCCGACAAAAATCTTGAATTCCTGAGTGCCTTCTTTTCTCCTCAATAGCTTGGACTGGGAAGAGAGGTTAATCTTAAGGTAGAAGTTCCGGAATACAGGAATTTCCTTGATTTTTTTTCGTTATAACTCTTTTTCTGCTTCCGGGTAGATTATGCCGGATAAGAAATAGGGACATTGAAAATCCTGGCAAAGGCTGAAATGAATCTCAAAGGCATCAAAATTTTATACAGAATTGTGCCCTGGGAGCCAGGTTCTGTGCTGATATCTGGAAAAGAGGGCCAGAGGCCTGTAAGCAGCCTATTTCTTTTATCATGTATCTGACATATCTTATGTCTGAAAAATCTGACCTCGAAGAAATCTAAATTATTCAAGAAGCTCAAATCCAAGGAACTCGCTACCATGATTCGATACCCGGTTCTGTATGGCTTTTCCGGAATAATCCTTTGAATAAGCCTTGATCATTTTTTAAGTGCTTTCTGCCTCAAAGATTTATCAGTCTGACAGCGCGAGTAAAATTTCGGTACACATAAAGCTATTGCCAGGGAGCAGAGATACTGTTATGATGGAAATACGGGTAGCATGAGAGATTTATAATATAAATACTGGTAATTCTGGATATCGGCAGATTAACTTACTTGGGAATAATTTTTCCAGGCGGATGAAAAGTTAAAGCAGAAAACAAAGAAACAAAGATAAAGAATCACCTAAGCTGAATAAGAGCCAATTACCTGAGGGAAAACATGGGTACGGATATAGGAGATTTGCTCCAGAAAAAGAAAATAGAACTCTCTAACCTCTCAAACAGGGTAGTTGCGGTTGACGCATTTAACACACTGCACCAATTTTTGAGTATTATCCGCCAGAGGGACGGAAGTCCTCTGACCAATTCAAGCGGGAAAGTAACCTCTCACCTCTCAGGTCTGCTCTATCGGACGGCGACTCTGGTTGAAGCGGGAGTCAAGCCTGTCTTCATATTTGACGGCAAGCCTCCTGAAATGAAGTCCGGAACACTGAGCCGGAGGAGTGAAGTCAGGGAGTCGGCAAGGGAAAAATGGGAAAGTGCAAAGGCAGAAGGAAATCTTGAAGCAGCTTATAAATATGCCCAGGCTTCTTCAAAGGTTGACCATGACATCATAAAGGATTCCAAGTACCTGCTGGACATAATGGGCATTCCCTGGATACAGGCCCCCTGTGAAGGAGAGGCGCAGGCTGCTCATATGGTCATTAAAAAGGATGCCGATTGTGTTGCTTCTCAGGATTATGACTCTTTTCTCTTCGGGGCGCCTACTGTAGTCCGTAATCTGGCTGCTACCGGAAAACGCAAGCTTCCGGGAAGAAATGTATACGTTGATGTTGATCTCGAAATTATTGACCTTGAAGAAACTCTGAACGCCCTGGGGATTAACAGGAACCAGCTTATTGATATAGCAATCTGTGTGGGCACGGATTATAACAAAGGACTGGAAAAAGTAGGGCCCAAAACAGCCCTCAAGCTGATTAAAAAGCATGGTGATATTCATGCCGTGCTTCAGGAAAAAGGGATAGAGATCGAAGCCCTGGACAGTATAAAGGAACTTTTTACCCATCCTGATGTTACGGATAATTATGAGATCAGATGGGGTAAACCGGACTCTGAGAAACTCATCAAATTCCTTTCTGAGGAAAATGATTTCTCCGTAGATAGGGTGGAAAAAGCTGCAGAACGCCTTAAATCAGCTTCAGGAGCAAAGCAGAAGACTCTTGACCAGTGGTTCTGACGGTTAGGGTTAAGGCCCACCACTCAGGGCACCTCTTTAAAATCCCTTTATATTAAACCAATTTATGGTAGAGTCACTTCCGGGGGAACATGCAGGCAGGAGGTCTGAAGCTGATAAAACCGGAACCTGAGTATTTGAAGGAAAAACACTCGCCTTCTCATGTCCACGGAGCTGCAGATCCTGAGCTTCTTTCCACGGATCGAGGGCTTTTTGCTGTCAAATGGTCTTTTACAGGCTTGACGTTGACTGCACTTTTTCAAATCCTTATTTTCTGGATTTCGGGTAGTGTAGCCCTCCTGGCTGATACTATCCATAATTTTGGGGATGCTGCGACTGCAATTCCTCTGGGTTTTGCTTTTCTGCTCTCCAGAAAAAAACCTGACAAACGTTTTACATACGGCTACGGCAGGGCGGAAGACCTTGCGGGTCTATTAATTGTTTTCCTTATCCTTCTCAGTGCCGTAGTTGCAGCTTATGAATCTATTTCCAGGCTTCTGCATCCGCAACCTGTTAATTTTCTCTGGGCAGTAGCTACGGCTTCGATCATTGGTTTTGTCGGAAATGAGCTTGTGGCAAAGTTCAGGATCGGAATTGGAACAGAAATCGGAAGTGCTGCCCTTGTAGCTGATGGATACCATGCACGGGCAGATGGGTTTACAAGCCTTGCCGTACTCTTCGGAGCTCTTGGAGTCTGGCTCGGATACCCTCTTGCGGACCCAATAATCGGGCTTCTGATTACAATTGCAATACTCCGGATCGTATGGGACGCAGGCAAATCTGTTTTTTCACGCATATTAGATGGGGTTGACCCGGGTGTCGTTGACGATATCCGCTATGTAGTCGGCCAGGTAGAAGATGTAAAGGATATTACAGAGATCAGAGTACGCTGGTTAGGGCACAGGCTTTATGCTGAGGTAAATATTGCAGTGGACTCCGGGCTTTCTGTTAAAGAAGGACATGAAATCGCGGTAAATGTAAGGCATGCTATGCTTCACGGCCTGGATTACCTTTCAAACGCAGTTGTGCATATAGATCCTCTGGGAGCATCGGGAGAGATCTTCCACAGGCTGCCTGAAAAAGAACTGGATTTGCCTTCTTCTGATTCTCTTTGATGCAGGTTTTTTTCAATTCTCAGAAGCATCAAAGTTTTCTAATCATACTCTGAATTTCCGGCTCTCAGATTCTAGAGATTTCTGCTCCGTTATTCTTCGCCCGTGTCATCATTGTGATCCCGCCCACTGATTCATCAAGCATTTTCTGGACTTCCGTTTGAAGCTGCCTGCCTTCTTCCCTGTTGTCCACAAAAGCATACACTACCGGTCCAAAAGAGCTGACGCCGGCCCCGTAACTTCGGCTGCGCATTAAAGAGGCAATGTCCTTAACAAATCCGGGCCAGATAAGGCTCTCCCTTTTGTTGAAACCCACTGTCTGGACATGGTTTACAGCAGCTCCGAAGCTTTCAATGTCTTTTTCTATTACTGCAGGCATCATTTTCATCAGTACCATATGTGCAACCTCTCTTACTTCTTCTATCGGGAGAGGACAGAATTTCTGGAAAATATTGATCTCTTCCTGGTCATGCATACCTTTCTCGTTGGGGAGTGCAATAACTATATCCCAGTCAGGAAAATCTTCTCTACATAAAACAGGCCCGGGTGGTACCCTGCTTGCTGCAGAAGGCATGAAAGCCCCTTTATCTTTGGACCTATGCCCTCCATCGACAACGAATCCGCCCTTTTCAAAAGCGGTTACTCCTATACCTGAGGTCCCGCCCCTTTTTACTGCAACTGCGAGCTCTCTAACGCTTTTTTCAAGCCCGTACAGTTCATTCACGGCTGCTGCCGCAGCAAGAGCAGACTGGGTTCCTGATCCAAAACCCACATGGGCAGGAATCAGCTCCTCTACATTGATTCTGATCCCTTTCCCTTCAGGCAATAGGGCTTCTGCAGCTTTTTTCATACGGTCGGCGAATCCCTGCAGTCCCTGTATCTGGATTCCATCAGCTTCTTCTGCAGTAATTTTTACATTGGGTGAGGAAAGGGTCAGCCCTGCTCCTCCATCCATTCTACCTATCTCACCGTTCATATCAATGAGAGTTATGTGGAGTCGGCAGGGAGTAGTTATTTTGATCATATGTAATGTAACCTCTAGACATTTTAAATTTTTATAATATCCTCTTTATCTTTACTTTCTATTGTAACTGGTAATATTTAATCTTTTTAAAAAAATCCTTGAGGGAAATTCTTATTTTTACAAAAACAGATTAGAAGAACTCCATAAAATCAGATTTATGCCAATAATGGAAGTCAAGACAGGTAATATCTTAAATCAATAAATGAGCTCAATAAAATTAGAAATCAATATGAGCTGAAATCAATAAAATGAACTCAAGAAATTAGATCCTGTAAACTGATAACAGATAATTTAGTAGGTAATAAGCAGAATTCAAACAATATCAGTATAAATGGAACTGAACTTTTAATCTCAAAAATTTAGATAAGAATCGATTTAAATAAGAATCGAAAGGAATCTAATGAAAAATTAAAAAACACTGAAAAAATCAGTGCTTTTTCTTATCCAGACGGGTTTTGCATCTGATTTTCAATCATTACCTTACAATCAATGATTTGCCTTTCATCTCTTCAGGTTTCTGGATTCCCAGGAGGTCAAGGAGCGTTGGAGCCAGGTCTGAAAGCTTTCCATTTTCAAGTGCTTTTACTTCTCCGTTTCCAGTATAGACACATCTTACAGGGTTTGAAGTATGAGCAGTATGTGGTTCTCCTGTATTTGGATTTTCCATCTGTTCGGCATTTCCGTGGTCCGCAGTTATAATTGCTGCTCCTCCTGCATTTTTTAAAGCCTCTACGATCCTACCCACGCAGGTATCAACAGTCTCAACTGCCTTTACCGCAGCCTCAAAAATCCCCGTGTGCCCTACCATATCCATATTTGCAAAGTTGAGTATGATTACGTCATATTTTCCGGACTGAATTCTTCTGATTACTTCGTCCGTAACCTCATATGCACTCATTTCGGGTTTGAGGTCATAGGTGGCAATTTTTGGTGACGGAATAAGGCAGCGGTCTTCTCCGTCATAGCATCTTTCCTGTCCCCCATTCAGGAAAAATGTCACATGGGCATATTTCTCGGTTTCAGCAATACGGAGCTGGATAAGCCCTTTGATGCTCAATACTTTGCCGAGCACATCTGTCAGTTCTTCAGGCGGGAAGGCAATAGGCAAATCAAGGGTTTCGTCATATTGAGCCATACACACGTAATGAACCTTCGGGCGTTTCTCCCTGATGAAACCTTCAAAGTCCTCTTTTACAAAAGCCCAGGTAAGCTGACGTGCCCTATCAGGTCTGAAGTTGAAGAAAATTATTGAATCTCCATCTTTTATGACTGCCTCTGGCTCTCCTCTGGAATCTGTAATGACAGTCGGTTTTATGAATTCGTCAGTTTCCCCCCTGTTATATGATTCCATAACAGCAGTTTCCGCATTCGGAGCTGTATATTGGGCAACTCCCAGAGTCAGGCAATCATAGGCAAGCTTTGTCCTCTCCCAGCGTTTATCCCTATCCATTGCATAGTAACGCCCCTGTACTGTCGCGATTCTGGCAATCTTAATCTCTTTGCAAAAAGCATCGAGCTCCTTGACATCTGCGAGAGCAGCTTTAGGGGGGACGTCCCGTCCGTCCAAAAATACATGTATATAAACTTTTTCAATCCCTTTTTCCTGTGCAAGCTTGATAAGGGCATAAAGGTGAGTCATATAACTGTGAACTCCCCCATAAGAAACAAGCCCCATCATGTGCAGGCTCGAATTATTGAGTTTAACTTTTGAAATCGCGTCCAGCAAAACGGGGTTTTTGAAAAAATCTCCATTCCTTATAGAGACATTTATCCTTGTGAGGTCCTGATAAACAACTCTCCCTGCCCCTATATTCAGATGACCTACTTCAGAGTTACCCATCTGACCTTCTGGTAGGCCCACGGCTTCTCCCGAGGATTCTAAAAAACACCAGGGATATTCTTTTATCAGGCGGTCAAGGTTCGGAGTCCTGGCTGCCAGGATAGCATTTCCTTCTTCGGCTTCCCTGTAGCCCCAGCCATCAAGGATCATAAGCATAAGAGGTCTTCTTGCCTGAGTCATATGAAGGGAATTCCTCACCTGTTAATAAATAGCTTGTTATGCAACATTTGGATCTTGTTTTAAATGAACCTCTGGACTCTTCTTATGAATTTACATATTATATATTTATGATGTCTTGAAAATTTATCTACAGTCCGTAAATATAAGTATTAATAATTACATACTTCCACAAAAGGTAAAAAAGAGACCTCAAAAACGGCTGAGTGTCTCCACATATTTTTTATTGGAAGTTCAGGCTAAATCTCCGGTTAACGGGAAGGAGGATTGGATTTCATGAGTCAAGACATTAAAGACGTTATGAACATTCGTGATGTGAAAATAAAAGATTTAACAGCAAACCCGGCTCCTTTGGGTTTGATGGGTTTCGGAATGACAACCGTACTTTTGAATATACACAATGCCGGCTTTTACCCGATGGATGCGATGATCCTCTCCATGGGCTTCTTTTATGGTGGCATAGCTCAGGTCATTGCCGGGCTTATGGAATGGAAGAAAGGTAATACTTTCGGAACCACAGCTTTTACCTCATACGGGCTGTTCTGGCTGAGTTTGGTGGGAATTAACCTGCTCCCTAAGATAGATAATTACACTGCCCTAAAACCGGCCAGTATAGCATTTGCTGCATACCTCTTCATGTGGGGACTCTTTACCCTTTACATGTTCGTAGCCACGCTGAAAGGGTCAAGGGCTCTGCAGGTGGTCTTCCTCGCCCTCGCAATTTTGTTCTTCTTGCTGGCAGCCGGAAACTACCTGGGCAGTGCATCAATACTAAAGATTGCAGGTTATGAAGGAATATTCACAGGGCTTGCAGCATTCTATACTGCTATGGGCCAGGTATTGAACGAATCGTACGGAAGAAAAATAATTCCTCTCTAAAGAAGCGATTTTTTCCATTATATTTCCCGGGCTTTTGAGCCCGGCATTTATTCTTTTTATAAAGGTCGAAAGAGTGATTTCCGGTGATACATGCTCTGGAATAATACTCTCAAAAAATCTAAATTTCAAAACCTGCTCCCGCTTTATGGATAATCTGGTCGTCCCTTTATAGGTAAGAATACGGGCAGGAACGGGGCAGGCCCTTTGCAGTATATTTTCTGTTTATTTTTCCCGCATTTAAAGACGCTTATGTTATATTATGTTACAATATCTTTATTACGGGCAGACCTTACCTTTTTGAAGATCTCCATTACAATAATGACAGTGCCGGCAATTATGAAAAAGCTGAACCAGCTCTCAAACGAAACAGGGTTTATGCTGAGAAGTTCCTGCATGAAAGGTATGTGCATGGCAAGTACGTGTAGCCCCTGCATCATGACAACGCCTATCACCAGAAAATAATTGTTTCTTGCGGGTACACGGAATGCGGAACGGTACTCAGAACGGCAATTGAATACATGGAAGTTCTCAAAGAGGACCATCAACAGCAGCAGGGAATTCCTTGCAAAGGTCTCCTCATACCCTTTCCCAAGTAACCATGCCCAGGCTATAAAAGCTATTATTCCGATAGTCATCCCTGAAATAAGTGTTTCTTTTATCATCAGGTCATTGAAAATTCCTTCATCGGGTTTTCTCGGTTTTCTGTACATCACTCCGGGCTCTCCTGCCTCGAAAGCAAGAGCTACCCCCTGAATTCCGTTTGTTACCAGATTGAGCCAGAGAAGCTGCACTGCAAGTAACGGTATCGATAAGCCCGCAAAAAGTGCGAGTATGAAAAGAACAACTTCTGAAAGCCCTGTAGATATAAGAAGAAGGGTGACTTTTCGGATGTTATCATAAGCGATCCTCCCTTCTTCCACTCCTGCAACAATGGAAGAGAATGTATCGTCTGTCACAATCATGGACGATGTATCTTTTGCCACATCGGTTCCTGACCCCATTGCCACACCTATATTTGCCCGCCTGAGTGCAGGAGCGTCATTAACCCCATCACCGGTTACGGCGACAAAATGCCCCCTCATTACGAGCGCATCGACAATCTGCATTTTCTGTACCGGGGTTACCCTGGCAAACACTCGTATTTTTTCGAGAGTGGTCATATAAGTTGGGAGCTCAGGGTCGCCAAGCTCTTCCATTTCTTTGCCTGTGAGCATTTCCTCCCGTGAATTGGTGATGCCAAGTTCGCTGGCTATTGCGAGGGCAGTCTTTTGGTGGTCCCCTGTAACCATTATTACCTCAATTCCCGCTTTTTTGCAGGTCCTGACTGCTTCACTGACATCTGGTCTCAGGGGATCGATGAAAGCTGCAATGCCGAGAAATGTGAGCTCTGGCTTTACGGATTTCAGGTCGGGCACTTCGCCTATCTTGCCCTTTACGGGCCCCTCAGCAATAACGAGTGCACGGTATCCTTTCTCCATTAAGGAGTTCAGTTCCATATTCAGAGAATCCGGATCTATCGGGATCGTCCCCTCTGCTGTTTCCATTACTTTACAGTATGGAAGGACAGCTTCCATAGCCCCTTTGACAGCTGCCCTGATAGAACCGCTTTTTTCCTCCTCATAGGCATCTGCCTGATAATATACAGCTGCATACATTCTTTCGGATTCGAAGGGTACTTCGGCAACTACTTTTGTTTCACGTCTGACTTCTTCTGGATTTATCCCTATCTTTGACGCAAGCGCAAGAAAAGCAACATCTATAGCGTCGCCGTGATGGGTCCATTTTCCACCTTCCTGAGAGAGAGTTCCTTCATTGCAAATCGTAGCAGCAAGTGCAAGCTTCCGAAGCCTTTCCATATCTTTTATCTCAGGAAAATCCCCGTTTTTCTGCTTTATTTCCCCCGCAGGTGCATATCCTTCTCCCGAAACTTCAAAATAATCTCCAGGAGGAAGAAGTACCATTCTTGCGGTCTGCTGGTTGACGGTAAGAGTACCGGTCTTATCGGTTGCTATAGTGGTGCAGCTTCCCAGGCTTTCTACTGCTGAGAGCTTGCGAACAATTACATTTCGTCTGGCCATTCGGGTAGATGCAATCGAGAGTGCAACTGTAACTCCTACAGGTAGCCCTTCAGGAATAGCAGACACTACAAGGGCTACGGCAAGGAAAAATACTTCTATGGGGGCAGTTCCCTGCGAAAGGGCAACTGCACTCATCACGCCACTTGCAGCGATTACGACAAATCCTATTTTCCGGGCAAAGTCTTCCATCCGTATAAGGAGAGGGGGCTTTGCAGACACTGTTTCCGTTACAGCACGTGCAATTATCCCTACTTCGGTTCGGCTGCCTGTTGCAGTTACAGCTCCACAGCCGCGCCCTGTGATTACAGTGCTTCCGGCATATGCCATATTGCGCCTATCACTTACAGGAATATCTTCACCGAGTATACCCACAGTCTTCTGCACTGCTGCAGATTCTCCGGTAAGGAGCGATTCATCTATAGTAAGGTTTGTAGCACGGAGGATACGGAGGTCGGCAGGGATACGGCTTCCTGATTCCAGCAGGACAATATCTCCGGGAACTATTTCTTCAGCCGAAATTTTTATCTCGGCTCCCCCTCTCCTGACCCTGGACATAATTTTTAAGATAGTCTGCAACTGTGTTGCGCTCTGCTCAGCTTTCCATTCTTGAATGGTGCCGATTACAGCATTGATTATTACTACAAGGAAAATGAATCCTGCATCCCTCAGGTCCTCCAGTAGAACAGAGATTATTCCTGCCATAAGGAGGATATAAATTAAAGGGCTTTTGAACTGATGGAATATTATCTCTGCCAGTCCGGGAGGCTTTCTTGCAGGAAGGGTATTTCTCCCATATTCCTGAAGTCTGATAGTTGCTTCTTCAGGCTCAAGCCCTCGGGAAGAAGTATCAAGCTTTTTAAATACATCTTCATTTCCCAGAGAATGCCACAAAGTAGTGGTTTTAACGTGGTTCTCAGAAGCTTCAGGTTCGGAATTTTGCCTCCGAAAAATTCTATTCTTTCTTTTTTCTTCCATATCTTGCTGCTTTTTGCCCTTCTCAGGGACACCCCGGTCTGATAGAAGCACGTTCGCCACCCCTTTGCTAGTTCTTTATAATTTGTTCCCAACAATACTATTTTTATTTCTTTTTCTAATCTGATGCACAGGCTAAGTTTTACAGGTGTTAAGTTATTTTTCTTTTATTTTTCTGTCGGGAATTGGAGAAATAAATTAATTTTTTTAGGATGTTATTTTCGTATCTTTTCAAAATAACTGTATCCCTTAAATACTGAAAATTGCTTGGTAAGGGGCAATTGCCGGTATCCTGACTGTTCAATATCCTGGATACCCTGATATTCCATAAAACTGAGTTTTTCGCCTATATCCCCTTTCGCAACATATGTTGCTTATAATATAAATCTCGTTTCGCATAATCATTCAGTATTACATTTCGATTTGATACTGACAGATTCTGATTTAAATTCGACAACTCTCAATGACATTTTCTGCTACAATATTTTTAATTCTGCATTAATAACTGATAAAAATAGTTTTCGAAACTGATTTATACTCTTTTTTTCACGTGCGTCCTGTACGAAGATTTCGAGTTTAAATTATTGGTAAGATTTTTTCATCTACAAAAAACAAGAATATAATATAAGAAGAATATAAAAATAATAGGAAAAGGAAACGCAGGAAAAGATAAAACAGGAAGAAGAGGCAGGAAGAACATATAGGAAGAAAATATAGGAAGAAGATACTCGGAGAGAAAAAGCAGGAGGAAGATACAGGAAGAGAAAATTGGGGAAAATAAAGGAAAAAAGGCATGTTCTGTCCTTTTTAGAGACCGTGTTCGGTATAGGTGCCTCTTGTTGGTTCGGGAAATCCTTTTCAGTTTGCCTCTTGCTTATCTGTCTAATTTATCTTCTTTTATAACTCTTTTTATTCATCCTTCCTGGTGCCTGCTTTGACTCACTCGTTTTATCCTTGGCCACTCCAGAATTTTGAAATCTACTTAGAGGTATGCTTCCTTCAATACAAAAATGAGAGACAGAAGGACCATTGTTATGCTGATGTCTTCGAATTTTCTGCTTCCCGCTTTGACCGCCGTATAGGAAATTATACCCCAGACAATCCCTTCGGCGATAGAATAACTGAATGTCATTATAAGAATAGTTACTGCTGCAGGGACGAGTTCTGTCCAGGTATCAAAATCAAGATCTCTTAAACCCTGGATCATGAAAATTCCTACCATTATAAGGGCTGGGGATGTAGCATATGCCGGGATAATAGCTGCTATCGGAGAAATAAAGAGGGCAAGCAGGAAAAGGATTGCTACGACAACGGATGTGAGTCCCGTTCTTCCACCTGCTTCGACTCCTGATGCGCTTTCTACGTAGGTCGTGACTGTTGAAGTCCCCAGAACAGCTCCTGCACAAGTGGCAACGGCATCAGCCATAAGTGCCTGTTTTGCTCTTGGAAGTTTTCCGTCCTCATCAAGGAAATCAGCTCTTGAAGCAACCCCTACAAGCGTGCCTACAGTATCGAAGAAGTCCGTAAAAAGGAAGGTAAACATTATTACATAAAAATCCGGATTTTGAATGATCGAAAAATCAAACTGGAAAGCTATAGGGGCAAGGGAGGGAGGCATAGAAAAGAGTGAACCAGGAGCTTCTGTTACCCCCAGAGATATGCCAATAACTGTTACAATAAGGATTCCCCACAAAATTGAGCCTCTTACTCTGTATGCCTGAAAGACTACCATCAGCACAAAGCCAATAACTGAAAGAAGCACCGTTGTTTCTCCCAGATCTCCAAGTGCTACATAGGTATTGGGATCCTGTACAACTATTTTTGCACCTGTAAGCCCGATGAATGCAATAAAAAAGCCAATTCCCGCACTGATCGCGATTTTGAGGTTTTTAGGGATTTCATTCACTATTGTTTCTCTCAATTTCGTCAGGGTCAGAAGGATGAAAATGATACCATCGATAAGAACTGCTGTAAGAGCTGCCTGCCAGCTTATATTCATGCCAAGGACAACAGTAAACGCAAAAAAAGCATTAAGTCCCATTCCGGGAGCCTGGGCAAAAGGGTAGTTTGCCCATAATCCCATTATCAGCGTTCCTATTGCAGCCGAAAGACACGTAGCAACCATAACGGCTCCGAAATCCATTCCCGTACTGCTCAGGATGGTTGGGTTCACAAAAATGATGTATGCCATCGTTACGAAGGTTGTCAGACCTGCAACAATCTCAGTTCGTGGGTCGGTTTTATTTTCATGAAATTTGAATAGTTTTTCAAGAGTACTCATAAATTTCCCCCGAATATCAGTCTGGTTCAGAGCTGTGTAGAGCTACGTTATTCTAGCTGAACGTTCTTCAGGTTCTTATAATCGCGTGTCCTATGCCTTTTTTCTATTCATAGAGGATAGTTTTTCTGTATAAATATAATTGCTGGCTTATTCTTATAACCATTAGTTCAATGATATACAATTTATGTGATAATTTATTTGTTATACTGATCTGTCTATATTATATTGAATTAATAATATTTAAAAGTCAAACTGTATTAGTTTCATGAGCTTCAATGTATTTTCCGAAAGTATTGGACAGATTTTCAAGTATCGCCGAACGAACTCCTCTCGGTATTATGAAGAAAATGCTACTTTTGAACTACTCAAAAGTTCTATTTTAGTTGCATTCTCTGGTGCACTAAGAATACATCTTGCATTTCTATTATTGCATATTCAATCAAGCATATTCACCTGTGTTGCAGGTGGCCTAATTATTTATACTGTCTATACTCTTGACAGAGCTCTGGGGTCTGAAGAAGATGTTGTAAATCGAACTGAATTGAATGGTTCGAATAAAAAAATAGGGCTGGCAGTTTCGATCCTGGCTTTTATTATAGGAACCAGTATACTGGCAGTAGAGGGAATGCTCTTGCTTGCACTCATACCTTTTATTACCGGTTACCTGTACAGTAAGGGAATCAAATTGGGCAGATTCGCTTTGAAACTCAAAGGCGGGCTCGGAATTAAAAATCTTGTTGTTGGACTCACCTGGGGCATTTTCATTGCAGGACTTGCGGGTAGTGGGTGTGGAAATCTCGTCCCTGTTGTTATGGTCTTTATTTTCTTCGGCGTCAAACTCTTTATTAACTCTGCAATTTACGATTTCAAAGATATTAGAGGAGATACTCTTGCAGGTATCAGGACCCTTCCCGTAAGCCTCGGAGCAAGAAAAACTCGCAATCTCCTTCTCTCTATGCACCTGTTCTCTCATTTTGTAATCGGGATTGCCCTTATTCACGGAGTCCTCGCTTTCGAGCCCCTTATAATTCTTTACAGTTTCGTCTGCGGGCTGATATGTATCCAGAACTACACAAACACAGAGGATGCAGAATTTTCTTCCCGGAAACTTGAAAGAACCGTGCTCGTAGACGGGGAATCATCTTCCATCCTTGGATTAAGAATGGTTGCAAGTTCACTGATTGCATAAAAACTCAATGTCTGAAAAATCGTATGAAAAATTTAAAATTTGTTCGAACTCTAAATTTGTAAACCTGAAAACTGTGTTGTAAACATTTATAAAAAGTAATAATCGGAAAATACATTCTTGATTTTGCTTGTACGGATCTTATATAGAGATCAAATAAAAAGCAGGTTTAATCGAGTATAATCCCTTCAATAACATTTCTAACTTTCTTTCTATCTCTTATAACATTTTTTACCTTGTTTTCTCCCTTTTCTCTTCACTTTTCAACAGTTGCAACCTTGAAATATGAGTTTTCGGATTACAAAGTCTTAATTTCAACTGCGTTTTCTTTATAATATTTAAAGAGGTCTTCTCCCCATTTAATTGATGAAGCATCAAAACCTACAAGGTCGCTTCTGGGATCGAATGTTCCGTTCCTGAAAAAGAGAGATAGGGACACAAATCTGTCTGTTACGACAAAAGCTACTTTTGCAGTATCATAAACATGGAAACTTGTGTGTTTATACTTTAGGAATTCTTCAATTTCAGCGTTATGCTCGCTTTTTATTTTGAAGAAGACATTAGGTGTAACAATTATAGAAATGGGAATATTCCTGCGAGCCATATCAAGGAACATAGCCGGATAGCTGGGAAGGAAGATTGACGCAAAGCCCATAAAACGGCCGGAAGCCGGGACATTATCCATAAATGCTTTATGAGAATCATAAATATGCTCATGTTCATCTTTTATGACTCTGCATTCTCTTAATTCCTGAATTCTATTCAACAACATCTCCGGGACTGCTGTAAGATCATGGTCTCTCCAGAAGTCTTCATTTGCTTCTATGGCTGTCAGAGTGTCAAGGAAAGGCTTGTAATATATCGCTGAGACCTTTCCAAGAGAAGTTAATCGATACATCCCTTCCTGCCTGACAATCATATTCGCAGTTTCCATCTCCTTCAGGCGAGGCAGGATCTCCGGTGATCTTACATCAAAGTAGTCTTTGATCTCCGAAAGGGTTTTAGGGCTCTCCTGAAGCAAAAATAGGATATCTTTTCGTTTTTCAGAAAAGGTTAGGATGCTTAAAAGTCCAGTTGATTTCACATACATCAGCCCGTGGTTTTTTGTACTGTTTCTGGAGTAATTTGGAAGTTACTATAAAGATGTAAGTTCTCCTACTTTCATTTATGTAGGTGGCAATTTGATTTTTTTCATTCCTTTCATCTTTTATATTGAATTGAGGTTGCAGTTATATCAAGGTGATATAATATTGCTAGAATGGTATACGAATTCAATATATATTATCTTTTTCAAGAGTATATGTAGTCCTTAATAATTTTTTCTTATATTTAGATATTCTGTGTATCTGTCTTTCGAAAATGTAAAGTCTCCCTATAGAAAAATATCCACGACTTCATTAATAATTTTATTATCTTAATGATATAAAATTATTCTATCAATATACGGCTTAACACTTCACATCAGGAACGCTGGTTGAAAATCATGGACAAAAAATTGATATTTAAAACTAGCCTTTTAATGAATTATTAATGAAAGTAACTAAGTCTGGTGAGAGTTAAGTATCTGTTATATGTAATAATTACTTTTTAAATTTATGGTTCATCTTAGGCAGTTAAAATTAAGCAGTTAAAATTAGACCATTTTAATTAGACTGCTAAAAGCAGAGTACAGATATTTAGCTGTCGTGACACAAATATATTCAGTCTTGAGTCAGTAAAGAATTTGGGATTGTAGTCTAGGATTGCTGTTTTTTCAAAAATATAACCGTGCAGTTGGCGGTATCCAGCCCTAAAAATTCCAGAAAATAAAGTTTAAATGAGAATATCCCTGCCTGGGCGCAGGGTTATTCTAGTTCCTCAAAGTGATCTCAGTTCTATGCCCTGAGTTTGTTTTTCTTTCTCTGCTTTTCCTTTTCAGTGAAGGAAATGGCGCATGCCTGTAAAAACCAGGGCGACTCCAAGTCTATTTGCAGTAGCGATAACTTCGTTGTCCCTGATAGAACCGCCGGGGGAAACAATATAACGGATATTGTTTTCCGCTGCATGAACCACGCTGTCATCAAATGGGAAGAAAGCGTCCGAAGCCATCACACATTCCGACATGATTCTCTGGCAGTATTCTTCAAAGGGTTCAGCAGGCTGCTCACGTTCATATATTACTTTCAGGTTTTCGACAGCCTTTGTAGCTGCCAGTTTGCGGATAGAATCCACCCTGTTGGGTTGCCCTGCTCCCATGCCCAGGACCATGAAATATCCGGGTCCGTATTCATGCGCAAGGATTACGGCATTGGATTTTGTAGTTTTGCAGGCTTTAAGGCAAAACTCCGAGAGAGCACGCTTGTTTTCAGGGTAGGGAATTTCAGTAACAGAATCCCATTTTTCGTAGATCCCGATGTCACGGCTCTGTTTAAGCATACCTCCGATTACGTATTTGTAGGTATATTCCGTTCCGAAGACCTCCCTGAGTTCCGGAAGTTTCAGGAGCCTTAAATTTTCACTTTTATTTTTCAGATATTCAAGTGCATCGGGTTTAAAGTCTGGAGCGAGGATAATTTCTACGAATTTTCCGTTCAGGAAAGTTGCAGCTTCAAGATCAAAAATTTCATTTGTACAGATTATGCTCCCGTAAGCAGAAATAGGGTCTCCGTCCCAGGCAGCCTGCAGAGTCTGCAGAAGCGTTTCCCCTGTAGCAAGCCCGCATGGATTATTGTGCTTTACTATTGCAACGGCGGGAGAAGCGTTTCCGAGTTCCTTTACTGTCTGGAGAGCATTGTCCGCATCTACATAATTATTATAGGAGAGTTCTTTCCCATGCAGCTGGATAGCCTTTGCAAGGCTGGGACCTTCTATGTCAGGGTCTTTATAGAAATAGGCTTTCTGATGCCAGTTTTCTCCATAGCGAAGCTTAACTCCTTCGGTAAATTTAAGACGGAGCACTTCTTCCCCTAGCAGGGTCTTGCTCAAATAGCAATCAATAGCTGCATCATAATCTGTCGTATGCCTGAAAGCCTTCACTGCAAGTTCAGCCCGGGTTTTTTCAGAAATTATTCCGCTTGAGCGCAGTTCCTTAAGGATATGTCCGTAGTCCGAGGGGTCGGATAACACCGCCACCGAACGATAATTTTTAGCTGCAGAACGGAGAAGGGTAGGACCTCCAATGTCTATATTTTCAATAGCTTCTTCAAGCTCCACGTTCTCCCTGGAAACCGTTACTTCAAAGGGATAAAGGTTTACGGCTACCAGATCGATAAGGGAGATGTCTTCTTTTGCAGCTTCCTCCATCTGTTCCTTGTTGTCCCTGAGGCATAAAAGCCCGCCATGAATTCTGGGGTGGAGGGTTTTAACTCTTCCTCCCATCATTTCCGGATAGCCTGTGACTTCCGAAACATCTGTAACCTCAATGCCGGCATCACGAAGGATTTTCGCAGTCCCGCCTGTCGAGATAATCTTCACGCCAAGTGCTTCAAGCCCGCGTGCAAATTCCGCAATTCCTGTCTTGTCTGAGACGCTGAGCAATGCCCTTTTTACCAAAAAATCACCAATATACTTGGTTTAAAAATTATTAGCTATAAAACTTATGGTTTACACACTGTTTTAATGTCAATAAATTTTTTCAATGAAAAAATCAGAGTTCAACTTCTTAAATGCAACATTTCTGTTAACATTCTGATATAAACCTTCAAACATATTGTTCTTTAAGCTTTTGGTATTTTTCCATAACATTTCCACAGTTATTTCCGTCCTCTCCCGCTCAGAAAGAATGTTCAGGTTGAATACTTATTCTTTAGAGGCAGAAAGGATAATGAGCATTATAGGGAGGAGAGTCTTTCAACATTTTTTCTTAGCCCGCGCCTGATTTTAAGTCTGATCTCTGATTTTGCCCTTTAGTTTACTTCCTCAAGAAACAGGTAAAAAGGTTGGAAATCAATGGAAAAGGAATATGACATTATAATTATCGGGACAGGCACTGCAGGTCGAACTCTGGCAGGCAGAGCAGAATCTTCAGGACTAAAATTTGCCATCATTGATTCAAGGGAGTATGGAGGTACCTGCCCTCTCAGAGGATGCGACCCTAAAAAAGTCCTTGCAGGGGTATCCGAAGCCGTAGACTGGAACAACAGGCTTATAGGCAAAGGTTCAGGCTCAGACAAGCCTTTTGAAATTGATTGGCATTCACTTATCAAATTCAAAAGAACCTTTACGGAAAACTATCCCCCTGAAATTGAGAAAATGTTTAAAAACATGGGGATTGACATGTATCGCGGAAGAGCCCGGTTTGAATATAAAAATACCGTTCTTGTCGGGAAAGATAAACTCAAAGGGAAGTATATTTTCATTGCAACGGGATCAAAGCCTCGGAAACTGAATATCCCAGGTGAGGAATACCTTACGACAAGTGAGGAGTTCATGGAGACTGAGAAGCTCCCTGAAAGGATTATTTTTGTTGGAGGCGGATATGTATCTTTTGAATTTGCACACATTGCCAGGCGGACAGGGGCTGAAGTTTTAATCCTTCACAGGAGCGAAAAACCGCTGGGCACCTTTGATTCGGATATGGTACATCTGCTTGTTAGGGCTTCCGAGGCTGCAGGTATAAGGGTGCTTACAAACAGGCCGGTTATGGCTGTCGAAAAAGGAGATACCGGGCTTCTGGTCAGGACCGAATACAGGACCGAAACTGAATCCGAAACTCAGGCTTTTAGTGCAGACATGGTGGTAAATGGTGCAGGACGAGTACCTGACATTGAAGACCTTCAACTTGAGAATGCAGGAGTTAAAGCAGAAAAAAAAGGGATTATAGTTGATAAGCACATGCGCACATCAAATCCCCTTGTGTATGCAGGTGGAGACTGTACTGCTGAAGGCATGCAATTGACTCCTGTAGCAACTCTCCAGGGAGAAGTTGCAGCAGCCAATATCTTTGACAGGAATGGGGCTGAAGCTGATTATACAGGCATCCCGAGTGCTGTTTTTACTATTCCGGTCCTTACTTCCGTTGGAAGCAGTGAAGAAAAAGGCACCGACAAATACAAAGTAGTCTTCCGCGACCGCAGCAACTGGAACACTACCAGAAGGGCAGGGCTGGAATTTGCAGCCTCAAAGGTAATTCTCGATGAAATCAATGACCGGATAGTAGGAGCCCATATTCTGGGTCCTAATGCTGAAGAGGCTATTAATATTTTTGCCATGGCTATGCGGCTGAGACTCAGGGTGTCGGATATAAAGAAGATGGTGTTTACCTATCCAACAACATGCTCCGATATTCGTTATATGCTGTAAAATCCGACTTCCCCGCACAGGTGCCTCTTTCTCACTGCTGCCTTTTGATTGTCCTTCCGATTCGAAAAAAGTAAAAATAAAAAGACATCTACATGCCTTACATTTACATGCCTTATTAGACCAGTTCTTATAGTTAATACCTGGAAATAACATGATGCAGGAGTTCTTTGATGCCTGAAAAAAAACCTGAGAAACAGAATTTTAATGAACCTCTTGAAGAATATGAACCCCCTGACAACAGGCATAACTTTGATAGGATCTGGACCCTTTTAAAAAATGAATACCCGGATGCGAAGCCTTCTCTTAATTACAGCAACCCCCTGGAACTTCTTGTGGCAACTGTCCTCTCTGCCCAGTCAACGGATGTCCAGATTAACAAAGTAACTGAAAATCTGTTCAAAAAGTACAGGACTGCATGGGATTATGCAAATGCAGATCTCAGGGAACTTGAAATGGACCTTTATTCGACCGGATTTTACAAAAGCAAAGCAAAGAATGTCAAAGCTGCTGCGCAACTGATTGTCGAGCGTTATGAAGGGGAAGTCCCGCAGACAATGAAAGAACTGGTAACCTTGCCCGGGGTAGGGCGAAAAACCGCAAATATAGTACTTTCAAGGGCTTTTGGAGTAGTGGAGGGCATTGCCGTAGATACCCATGTAAAAAGAGTTTCCAGAAGGCTCGGGCTTACGAAGCACCTGGACCCGGTAAAAATCGAACAGGATCTTATATCCATTGCCAGAAAGGAAGACCTTGATTCTATTTCCATGACCTTGATTTATCACGGAAGAAAAATTTGCCAGGCAAGAAGACCCAGGTGCCAGGTTTGTGTTGTAAAAGAGCTTTGTCCGTCCAGCATCATTTTCATTGGAGAATGAGCAGTCTGGCTGTAATCAAATTAATCCGGTAGCCGGTGAATCTGTGATCTATGAAAACTGTGGGGTAACTGCTTCTCCCGTTATCCGGAAGAAACAGGCTTTTCAAAAAGAAAAATGGTTTTACTCAGCTTTTTTATTGAAAACTTTGCCAAGCCCGAAACTAATTCCCAGCACTGCTATAGTCCCTATGGCAATTGCCATAATTTCTCCGCTTTTTCCCAGGCCCTCAATAGAGTAATCAGACATTGGAGAGCTTATTGCAGGTTCCATTTCTTCGAGCTCGGATAATTTTGATTCTTCTATTAAGGTTGAAGCAGCACTCTCCAGCCCGTCAGGGTCCGGAGATGCAAGAAATGGAGCGAGTACCGAGATTAGGAGTGCGACTGCGACCCCGGCATACAGAAATTTCATATTTTTTCCTCTCATGCCATTGCCTCCATTTCGGCTCTCTCTTTTCTGGCTTTCGGGCTATCCTCTTCCAGCAGATCAGGACGGGATTTTGAAATAGCCGCTATTGATATAGAGGTAATAAGCCCTTCTCCTACAAAGCCGATTATCAGATGGAAAGTTCCCATTGCTACGAGTCCGGGAACGAGAGGGAAAGTGCCTGCAATCCACAGCTGGACTGCACAGACAATCGCCGAACTGAAAAGCCCGAGCCATGCACCTCCGAAGGCTGCGATATTTGTGTTCAAACTCTTGCGGAGTATTGCATACGTATAATATCCGACAAAACCGGAAACAACTCCCATATTCAGGATATTTGCACCCATTGTAGTAATTCCGCCGTCAGCAAAGGCAAATCCCTGCACGAGCAAAACAAGCGTGAGTACGAGGACTCCAGCCCATGGGCTTCCGAAAACAATCGCCACAAGAGCCGCCCCTACCATATGCCCGCTTGTCCCCATACCTATGGGTATATTCATGGCCTGAATAGCGAATATTCCTGCCGCAAGGGCAGCAAGGACCGGTACTTTCATTTCATCGAGTTCTTTTCTTGCCCATCTCATTGAGATTATAATGAATGGGAGAGCAATAGCCCAGTAAATTATTGCCTGGTCAAGCGGTATGAACGAATCCGGTATATGCATTCACTTTTCCTCTTTTTACCCCATTTCTTATTTTTCTGAAGTTTCGACAGGAATTCCTGTCTGGCACGGAAGAAATATTCCTGATATGAGAATATCTTTGAATCGAAGATTTTTTGGTTATCTTTAAAGAAGCTAACCCGTATTCCTTTAATACCGGATAACTTTCTTGATAATTATTTTCAAAGAATCCTCTTGATAATACCAGATTGTTAAGTATTACATATATACGTTTTGATATTACTTTTTTCGATAAATCTTATATTTAATAAAATTCGTTACTTCTCTATTTATATATACGTCAAACTGCTTAACCATTCATTCTTTCCCGAACTGAAACGAGGATGCGGGTTCGGATTTCTGGTGTTAAATCGTAGAATCAATATTTCTGGTTGTAAAAAATGCCTGATGTAAAAATATAATCAGGAATTGTCAAGCAATGTTAAACTTCAGGCAGATAATTTAAGAGCGCGCGTTATTTCAGGTAAAACAACATGTAACTTCAATAGAGTGATGAAGAAATAAAGTGATGAATTATGATGAATAAATAGACGAAGAAATAAAGTGATGAATTATGATGAATAAATAGAGTGAGGATTTATATACTCCGGATAAAACACCGGATAAACCTCAAATAAAGTAATGGATATAAATTATACATCCCGCACTGAAGAGCAAAAAAAGAATATCCGAGATTTTGACTTTTCCCCTGTAATATTTTTTTTCATGACCACTACCGTATCCTCTGCAAAGCATGCTTATATAAGTCTTTTCTCCCTGCTCATAAGAGCGCACAAAGATCGAACTGATACTGTGCCCTACCTGTTTTACAACCCATCTTCTTGGTACATCTTTATTCCATATATCAAAGAGACGGGTCTGCTGCGCAATTTTTATTCTTTTCAGAACAGCCCAGAAAAGGAAAAGGTAGCGAACCATCATACTTAGCAGCAGGGTAAATTCTCTCGGAAATCCTATCCTGTCTGCCGCTGAGACCATGTCTCTAAGCCTTGTAGTAGAGGAAAGCAGTATTATTGCTGTTACAGAGACTACAAATTTCATAAGAAGAGAACTTCCGAAAGCCAGCCCCTCATAGGTTATGCTTAGCCCGAGAGGAAGGTCCAGGGGATAGAGGGTATAGGTTTCCACAAAAGATGGTCTCAGGAAAGGCTGGACTATAGCAATCCCAATTCCTAATGGCAGGATTGCAAGGATGCGCAGGAGGAAATACTTTAAATCCAGCCCGGCAGCAAGGACAAGAAGCAAGAGATACGCTTCAACTGCAAGAAGGCGGGTTATATTTTCTTCATGGATGCGGGGCAGGCTAACTGTATAAAGGATCACAACAAGCGCAAATAGCAGCTTTACTCTTGGGTCAAGCCTGTGTATCAGGCTGTTTTTATATGATTCGCGCTCGATATCGGTAAGTGTAACCATCAAAAATTCTCCTGAAAGTACTCTGTATAACTTTTCAGGTTTTTGTTCTCGTTTTTTCTCGTTTTTATTTCATCTCTGCTTTCTGATTTGCAGAGCCTATAATTCGCAGGATTTCATCCCTCGCCCCTTCGGCTGTTATCTGTATGTTGACATCAATGCCTTCCTGCTGTAACATTTCGAAAACCTCTGCAACTCTGGGGAGCTTTAAATGTGCCTTTCTGAGTAATTCGGGGTCATTAAATATTGATTCAGGTGTCCCTTCAGCTTCAAGTTTCCCGTGGTGGAGTACGAAAACCCTTTCCGCAAAATAAGGGACGACATCAACGTCATGAGTTGAGAGCAGCATAGTAATCCCCAGTTCCCTGTTCATTTTCGTTATAAGCTCCAGGATTCGGGTTGAGCTTAAAGGGTCAAGCCCGGCTGTAGGCTCGTCAAGCACGATAACTTCCGGACGCATGGCAAGAATGCCTGCAATTGCTACAAGCTTCTTTTGTCCCCCACTCAAATGGTGAGGGGCTCTTTCTTCAAAACCCTTAAGCCCTACCATTTCCAGCGCTTCCTTAACGCGGGTTTCAACTTCTTTCCTGGGCAGCCCCATGTTTATTGGTCCGAAAGCCACATCTTCTTCGACACTTGGAGCAAGCACCTGATCATCAGGGTCCTGGAACACTATTCCTACCGTCTCCCTGCACATCCGGACATTTTTTTTAGTTATTTTTTCTCCCTTTACCACCACTTCTCCTGAAAAGGGGCGCAGGATCCCATTGAGGTGCTTAAAAAGTGTTGACTTTCCTGCTCCATTAGCCCCGAGCACTGCAACTCTTTCTCCCCTGTATATCTTGAAATTTATCCCGTCAAGGGCATTTGCCTCCAGGTGAGGATATCTGTGGCAGAGATCCTTTACTTCAAG
>OBLN01000031.1_pt1 | contig 49036 bp, 44 predicted proteins | sample 1519301 | NCBI WGS metagenome assembly OBLN01 (sample SAMEA2452533, study PRJEB22499) | sediment metagenome | reverse complement strand
TCTTGAAATGTTGCGATACTCTGTCCTACTGTTAATGAAGTACAGAAATAAAGAACTAGCGATGTTTAATTAACAATGCCATTGGAAAGTTGCGAGAGTACATTCTTAATTTAACTCCTGCTGAGGGTCGGAAGATTGGGATAAAGCACAGGAGTACATTGAAGAAAATAAAGGATAGGGTTAAGGAAGGGAATTTTAATATGAATACGAAGGAGATAAGGAAGATATTGAATAAAGTTACTTGGCAAATTGTTTCTTACAGAGTTTATCTAATTAGCTCTCAAACCCTCCCATTCTAATTAGACAAATCATCTTCAATAAAACCTTCCAAATGAATTTCTCTTCGTAAGCCCATTTTGTACTTCTGTAAGTACAAGCAACTGATACGATACAAAACTCAGCAGAGAGTAGAGTTTCCTACTCTGCTCTAACTCTTCTGATATCGAACTTGACCACATCTTTAATGTGTCCATGCGAATTTTGCCAATTATCTGGATTGCAATTATTTATCAATCAATGATATCATTATTTGACTGATAAGTAGCACTTATTATTACCTATATTTGATATAAGTATGTGTAAATCTACGTTAAAGGGAAATATCCTTTTTTCTCTAGACATCTGCGGAAAGTCGGTTTTATTTGAGCTGGTTTAAGGATTTTTTCACCAATTAACATCATAATTTTGTTTATTCCTTCATCACCTAATCGGTATTTTACAAAATTATGTAATGTCTTTGGTGAAGGAAGTTTTATGGTACCATTGTCATCATAAAAAGCGAGTAGTATTGCTTCTTCCTCAGTTAAAGAGGCGACAGTTTTCCCATAGGATAAATGCCTGAAACACATCACAATGAAGAGTTTTATCATTGAGGAAATGCTATATTTGTAATGCCAACTGTTGTTGGTATACACAGTACGTTCTAAGTACTGTGAAATATCTTCTATGCAGAGAAAGTGCAGGAATTGGCAAATTGAGGCGCTTTCTCTGTTCAGATAGTTTTCAATGGAATCCTCAAAGTGGACTCCTCCATACATCATATATTTTTTAGCCATGAGGCGGGCCAGATTTATACTATTTATAGCTACCGCCCCTCCAAAAAAATAGGTGCTGAGGATAACGAAAAAAAAGGATAAGCTTTTATGCTGAAGTTCTAATTAGACGGCCCTTTACAATTACCTTCTGTAGACCGCAAATTATAAATACGAGGGTATAAAGGTTTAGCTCTTCTGATTTTAAGAATTATATGTCCAATCAGTTATCTGGAACTTGATTATTCTGAATTGGCCACCCAACAACTATATCAGTTATATGTTTCATTGTTGGATGTACACTTTTAACAGGATGTACCTTAAAATGAATAAACCACTGTGCGATGTTATATTTGCATCTGATAAAAGAAAACAAGCACTTCTATTATTGCAGGAAGGACCTCAGGAAATGGAAAGTATTCTCAAATCCCTTGATACCAACCGGCAAGGTTTACTTCCTCAGATGAAGGTACTGGCAGAGCATTATCTTGTTGATCACTATGATGATATTTATGAACTGACAACTATTGGAAAACTGGTAGTTAATCGTATGGAACCTTTGCTAAATAAAATTGAAGTTCTGGATATTGACATTGATTACTGGGGAATTCGAGACTTAAGTTTCATACCTTCGCATTTATTAGAACGAATAAATAGTCTTGGAAAATGTAGCATTGTGAGCCCTTCACTTTTGGATATGTATGATCTTGATAAAAGATTTCATGAAGGTTCAAAGCTCTCTAAGAACCTATATATTGTTACTACATTTCTCCATCCTAATTTTCCTGAATTAATGTCTGAGCTCATTACAAATTGTGTAATGACTCATTTTATAATTTCTGATGAACTACTAAGAAATCTTCTTACAACAAAACGTGAAGAGTTTATTCGATTATTGCAGAGTACATTTGTAAAAATTTACATATGTAATAATGAGATGAAATTCCATTTTGTTTCATCCAATGATCATTACCTGATGCTAAGTATACTTAGGGATGATGGGGTTGTTGATAATAGATATATTTTATGCAAAAGTAAAAAAACAGTAGAATGGGGACAGGAGTTTTTTCAATATTGCTTGAAAGACTCTATACCAATAAATGAATTTTAAATTTTTATTCTTTTCTATTTATTTTAGGATATATTACCAATATCGAAAAATAATGGTATGCATTGATAACAAAAGCGTACACTTTTTTCCCGTTGTATATATCCCCAAAAGCTGTATAGAGAGGTTCAATCTGAACCTCTCCATCTAACACAAAACTCTTCAATGCCTTCTTTTATGAGTCAAAAACATCACCCCAATAATTCCCACAGCAGCATACAAAGCCTCAAATCCGGGTGATTCTTCTTCTGCAGTTTCTTCAACGGGCATTTCCTCCATAACCATCTCTTCTTCAGAAGGCATTTCCTCTACAATCATGGCTTCATCTGTAACTACATCATCGTATGAATCCATCTCACCGGGAGGCATGCTATCGGTTACATCTGGCTTCTCTATTTCAGGTATTTCCACAAAGAGCGAGGTGTATGGAGTCACAAATTCGAATTCCAGTGAGAGGTCGGTAACTGAAGTGACAAGGTCGTCGGTTTCGCCTTCCACCTCGATCCTGTCAAGCAGGTCATTGATCGTTTCATAAGCCCATAATCTTGGGATGAAGGAATTTTCTGCTTTTGGCAGAACCGTAAACTGGCTGTTGAATTCCCGGTTTCCTGAGCGGCTGGTAGCTTTGATCTCTGAGTTTATGGTGTTGGTTCCGGTGTTGTATTTTCCGAGTACAATTGCGTCCGAGCCTGCAAACAGGCTGCTTTCTACGGTGTTCACAATATCAGATACTTTTCCGTTGTAACTGAATTCTATATCCGTTATCAATGGAGTGGATATGGTTGCATAGAAATCGCTGATACCTTCCTCTGCACCAGTGGTGGATGTGAAACGTTCGGCTTTACCATTGTTCTCCAGACTCAGTGCCCTCAGGGATTCATAATATTCTTCATGTTCGATCCCGAAAGCGATGCTGAATATGGAAACTCCTGCCTTGTTAGCCTCCAGGACATTCTCACGGATCACATACCTGGAAGTAACGCCGGAGGTTGGTTCACCATCGGTAAGGAACACGATTATCGGGACATTTTCGCTTTCACTGCCGAACATTCCAAGTGCATTCACCAGAGCATCATTGATATTCGTGCCACCGTCGGCGTTCAGATTGTCCACGAATTCTATGGAATCCTTTTTGGAGCTTGCATTTGCTTCCATCAGTTGTTCTGAATACGTGTGCACCTCGCTGTCTAAGAATATCACATTGAAACGGTCGTTGGTTGGCAAACCGTAGATAATGTCCGAGAACACACTCTTGACCTGGTACATCTTTTCCCCACTCATTGAACCGGATTTATCGATAACGAAAATGATGTCCTTGCTAAGTGCTGTTGTACCCAGGTCTTCTTCTGTGGGTGAGAATATGTGCATCATATAACCCTGACCTCCGGTTTCGTAGAAGAGCATCTCCTCATTCAGGGCAGGGTTGTTGGTCGTGAAAATGATGTTGAGGTCCGAATCTGGAACTGATTTTGAATTATATGTTACCTGTCCTTTGGAGGATGAGAGATATTCTGCTTTCGCTTCGGTAAATCCGGGAGTTTCCAGACTGAGAAGCTTGTTCACAGAGCTGATATCCACATTTACGGACAGGTTGTTTATATTACGATAACTGCGAAGCGGCTGAGTATACTCATATTCCCCGAGGGTCTTTTTCAATGCCTGTTCATAGGTCAGCCTGACGATAATACTCTGGTGGGGTTCAAAGTTCAATGCGTAGCTGAACCTGTCCTTGCCTGCATCTGTCAGCAGTCCTGCTGACCTTCCTTCAGATACGGCTTCTTCAAAGTCTTCTTCAGCCTGTATTTTTGGAAGTACCTCAGAATTGTATTCCTCCCCATCGATGATTATGGTAAAATCGGATATGAATGCATCTTCGGATTTGAATATGCTGAAATCATCATAAGCGGCTTCATCTTCATCGCTTGTTATTTTTTGCTCCACAGTGGTAACTGCATATCCGTTATTGATGTCAACATCTATACTCATGTAATCGATGGATGCAGCAGCCATGGCCGGAGAGGCCGCTAACAATATGGACAAAAGAATGGCTAGTGGAAGATAAATTTGTTTAATTGCTCCTGTTTTCACATATATTCCCCCTGACAACAATTCCGGTAACTCGTTGAAAAGTCCTGTTTTTGAACTGCTATTCAGTCTGATATGCTTAACAATGTAGAATTCTTCCTACTTATATCTAGTGAATTTGAACAGTATGGTGGGTTACAACAGTATCAATATGGCAGTTAAAACAAAGAATCTAAATAAGTTACATCCTATCATTTAAGGTTGAGGGTTATAGTTGAATTTCAGTAGAAAACCGATCATGGCATCATCAGTAATTATCCTGCTTCTGCTCTCTTTTGCATTCCTTGACATCGGTGTAAAATCAAGCATCACAAATGCAGACTCTACAACCAGTGCATACTCCAGCGGAGAGCCTGAAAATCTTCTTTCAAGGGATATCATTCTCTATGTCGATCAGGAAAATGGTTTTGACACGATGCTGGAAAAACAGTTGATAATAGCTTTTGAGGAAACCGGCTATTCAGTGACCCTTACAGATGAAATAAAAGATGATTATAGCTCCCAGTTTGTTTTTGTGAACGTTATTGACCTGAATATGTTCTATACTCCGTTGTACTCAAAATCCGATGTTGATGTCATGTTCGGATTTTCCTCAACAGGTAAGACTAAGTATCTGGATATTGAAGGTTCAGGTGACAGGAAAACAGTTGTATTCTCATCAGAAGATGAAGATGATTATCAGTTACTTGCACAGGGAGATATCACTTTATACGATGAAACAAAGGGTGTTTTCACCTACAAGTCTTACCAGAATCACATTGCCAGTGAGATTGCCAGATCAGTTGCTTCAGGGTTAGATTCCCAGCTAAAGACCCGCAATTGAATCCTGGAAAAAAATCATTTATTAATTGATTCTACTTTAATCCTGATTCGAGATATTCTTTAAAATGTATCAGGCTATTAATTTTCATAACTAACATTGGAATGGGCAAACCATTATTCAACTTGCTGTCAAAAGAACAATGCGATTGTTCGAAGGCATCGATCGTGTTTGCAGGAATAGAACGTTTTAGTATGTTGTCTGAATAGTCGACATAGTCTTCGAATATACTTGCCCCCATATCACATGGAAATAGAAGTAATGCATCTGGCATAGTGGTGATGTTAAATGGAAATAGTCGGCACATAGTTGGTCTTCTGTCATATATGCTGCACTTGTCAAATTCCAAAAAGGGACAAGGGGGATGCATTTTGTAATGAAGTTCTCCGTCTTCATTGCAGGATTCAATCTTATCGGCCTTGTCTTTTGATGCTTGCCTTAATATTTTCAGATCATTTTCATCCAGATTGATATCCGCTATTTTGCAGCAAATCGCAGGACACGTAGACGGGCATGAATAATGTGAAAGTATTCTCTGAACAGTTTCAAAAAAAGGTAAATCACTTAACCTTCCTTTTCCGCACATAATGGAGAATCAATTGATTTCTATATGAACATTTCTAAACGTTATCATAAGTAAATCCTGTAATCTATTTTTCACATAAACACTTTATAACGAAAAGAAAAGATGACCATAGTGTAATTTTAGTGCTAAGACCTTAAACCTAAATCATATGGCTACGAAGGATTTTATTAGCATATAATTCCTTTTAATTTCTAATCAATTATAAGAAATAATGTTTCGCACGTTTTATATATCATGAGCAAAAAAGTATTATTTGTATTCTTAACTAGAGCAAATATCGTACCACCAATACTAACACTAGTTTAGAATACTATTGTACTATAGGACACCGATAAATTATCGGTGTCATGATTTTATAATCATGCTCAATGTTGTCAATTTTTTTCATTCCGGTTAACATTTCAGGTAATTCTAGTATAATAATTCATCAAGTTGTTCTGCGACTGATTACAATCATAATACTTACTCCAATATATTGAAATTTTACAATCGAGTGAGCTTGTACCATTGTTTAAAATCACCGTTGCGTTTTTCAGCTATTACTATTACCCCAATTAAACGTTATAGGATTCATATTTGAACCTATCCTCCTCTTTACATAACGTCTTTATTGAATCCAAACACATCATGAACAAGCCATGACACCAAAAAAGCCCTCATCCTCCAAGCCAAACCAAAAAGTCCTCCAAATTCACGCCGACACAGAAGGCATTCTCATAGAACGACCTAACCGCTTCCTTGCCATCGTTGAAATCGAGGACAACGGCAACAAAAAGCAGGAGAAAGTTCATGTGCATGACCCCGGCAGGCTCATTGACGTGCTCTATCCCGGTAACAGGGTGCTTTTGAGAAAGTCCGATAATCCGAAGAGAAAGACTGGATGGGACATGATAGCAGGGAGAATATCTGATAACTGGATACTCATTAACTCTGCATTTCACAGGCAGATATCCGGGTGGGTAATTGAGAACGGGATTGTGGACTTTTTCAGTAATGCGGACAGTATCCTGCCGGAGCAGAAGTACGGTGACAGCAGGCTTGATTATCTGATCCTGAAAGAGGGAAAGAAAATATGGGTGGAAGTCAAGGGCTGTACACTGGCAGAAGGCAGGGTTGCCTCGTTTCCTGATGCTCCGACCACGCGTGGAAAGCGCCATCTTGAAGAACTTATCAAGGCAAGGAATGAGGGGCATGAAGCCGCAGTTCTCATTCTTGTTCTCAGGCCGGAAGCAGAATGCTTCACGGCCAACGGAATCATCGATCCTGCATTTGCAGAGACTTTTAAGAAGGCTCTGGAAGCTGGTGTAAAGGTATTCCCTCTCTTATTCTCATTTGAGGATGGGGTGATTTGTTATCACTCCCAACTCCCTCTTTGCGATAAGGTGCTCTCTGCGGAAAGTTAAAACCAGGATTTCCTTATCAATCCGGTTTCACCAGCCAGCAATGGCAGTTTGACTGGAAAATATCCCCGTGGGCAAAATTAGCTGCAAGACAACTTCCCCTGCAAACCGGGAGCCAGTCGCATTGCTGACAGCTACCGTTAACATCCGTGGCTTTCAGGCTCCTGAAATAATTGAGGAAACGGGAGTTGTCCCATATCCACTGGAAATCCTTTTCTTTCACATTCTCAGCCTCTGCTCCCGAAAAATAGTTGCATGGGAGCACCTCTCCCCCGGATGTGACAGTACAGTAGGAAATTGCGCCATCGCAGCCGATTCTCGTATCAGCATCCAGCTCCTGTTCAGGAGGCGGGCTGAAAGTGCATTCGAATTCCATCGGAGCTATATTGACACCATCCTCCTCTTTCCTGGAATGCAGGAACTCTGTCAGTTCTCTCATTCTCGCAGGAGTCACTTCCAGTTCATCCGCATACTTACCGCGTCCGAAGGGGACAAAAGGGAGGATACGGAAAGTCTGCACTCCCATCTCATTCGCAAGCTCGTAAAGACGGGGGATATCATCAATATTCATTGTAGTAACCGTAGCCGCAAGGGTAACAGGCACACCTGCACGTATCAGAAGCCCGATCCCGTCCTTTGTCCTCTGCCACGAGCCGGGATGCTGACGGAAATCATCATGCACATCGGGTTCAGGGGAATCAAAACTTACCTGCGCACAAGCACCTATACTGGCAAGTCTTTGTGCAGCATCCTCATCTATCAATGTCCCGTTGGTGGCAACCTGTATCGAGATGCCTTTCTCTGCTGCATATTCGGCAATATCGAAAAAGTCCTTCCTGACCATAGGCTCCCCGCCGCTCAGTATGAATTGACTGACACCGAAATCTGCACACTCGTCTATGAACTTGCAGCACTCGGCAAAGTTCAGCTCCTCACTGCCCTCCTCTCCTGCACTTACAACACAATGCTTACACCTGAGATTACATCTAGAGGTCAGGTCCCACAGAACAGCTAAAGGTGGTGGAAGTTTCCAGTAATTGAGTCTTCCTCTTCGCCACCACAGCATCCCATCCCCTGTGACCTTTTCAAGCAGTGCAGAACTCATATCAATGACAGTATTCCTGTCAGTTTTATAAGCATTCGATATTTCCGTGATTATCTCATCAAGGGTTCTGTACCCGTCACAGAGCTTCAACAGCCAGAAAGCAGGCTCATTCAGCTCATTTTCTACTCCTGTAATGGGGTTTTTTATAACCCATACCTCATCTTCATGGCTTATCCTGAAGGGAAAATATGGCACAAGTTCATTTCTACCCAAAATAGAAAAAGGTCCGGGAGCAGTTCCCGGTTCGTTTTTCGGCAATATCACTTTAGTTCCCCAAGCATCACAAGGGTCTTCTTTCTCCAGTCATGCATCTTAGCTTCCGATATTCCAAGAGCCTTCGAAAGTTCAGCAATCTTCCCCGGGTTCTCCGTAGCCTTCAGGAAATCTCCCAGGGTCAGGATAGATCTGCCCTTGAAAAGGGTCGCAGTCTCATGACCGATTCCTACAATTTCAAGTATATCCGTTTTCAGTGTTATTTCAGGTCTTCTTACACGGATATCCGGGATATATGGTGGCAATGGATCAGGTCCCGGCAGGCATGATAGTCCCGGAGACGGTGGGCATGCAATATACGGTGAAGGAGGACATACTACCATTGGCGATGGTGGACATACCATATCCGGTGCGGGAGGGCAGATGTATGGTGACGGAGGGCATGCGAAATGCGGTGATGGCGGGCAGATGTATGGTGCAGGTGGACACAGGATGTGTGGTGCAGGTGGACAGATGAACGGAGCTATCCAGCATATCATCGGACATGTGATCGCAGTGCCGATACCAACAGCAGCAAATGCATTTATGATGCTTGCTCTCCAGCGTGAATAGTGCGGGTTGGTTGCGTAGAGATCATCAAGCGAATCCAGCACAGCATCCCTCATATCACTGAAATCAGAACTTGATACCAGATGGGTTGTCAGTGCCTGATAGTAAATAATACCAAGAACATCACGTCCAAGTCCTTCACATACCCTGATACCACGATGGGTTCCGCCTGTTGCTATGAGATAAGCGGCTTTGTTCATGATTCCGCTGTTTATGTGAACCCCGCCGTAGTCCAGTCCCCCGGTGTATTTATCGGTCATATGATCTGGCTGGTGGCCTGCAAGAACACTATCTATAGGATTTGCCGGGTCATACAGGCCGCCATTAGTGGGGTCTTCCATATTACGTGATCCGGGTGCAGAAGCCAGCAGCCATGCATCCTCTCCGAAGAGCCAGTTACCAGTTATAAGGGCGGCAAAAACATCTGACATGGACTCGTTCAAGGCACCTGACTCTCCACTGTATACGAGATTTGCAGTATATTCGGTCACAGCGTGTGTCCACTCATGTGCTATTATATCCAGTGCACAAAGTGGATCATATTTAATTCCATCACCGTTACCTATCTTGACATAACTGCCATTCCATGATGCATTGTTCCAGTCTGTTCCGCAGTTGGCGTAAATATGCATGTCAGCACCGGCATCATCATAGCTGTCACGTCCGTGAACGGTAAAGAAGTAATCATACACCATCCTTGTATAGAGATGACAATCAACGTCAGGTCCCTGAGATGCTGCAGACCAGTTGTTATTACTATCTTCAGATACAGGTGCAGGAGGATAGCCTCCGTCAGCATCGTGGGTTGTTACCCTTGCAGAACTTGGTAACCACTGGTCTTCAAGTTGATATTGGGCAGAACCGTGGTCGTGCACAGTATTAATAGTTACAGCACCGGAATATCTTCCGATTCCTGAACCGGTGGTTCGGGTATGGGTCTGTTCATTGTTGTATTTCCAGACAATTTCCCCGCTCAGTGCGTCAACAAAATATTCCCATTTTGCAGGCGTATCGTCTCCTTTAAGGTCCCTGTCGATACCATTGACAGTTACATGCCACACAAGATGGGGTTGTTCCACAAACTGTGAAAGTATCATAAGAGAAGGTTCTGCATGCAGGCGACCCTGGGAATTGTGTCTGTCATCACCAAGTGCTATTTTCAAAGCCTGCTCATCAGTGATCTTTGGTTTTTCAGGCAGGTCTATTCCAGGTGTAAGTTTCCCTGTTGTTCCTTTTATTTTATTATTTGCATCAATATGAACTATAATTTCACTGCCAAATACAGGCAGTTCCTTGTAAACCTGCTGCATGCGTACATGTCTGGCTCCAAGCCTGTCAGTATCTATTCTTTTTAGCAGCATCTCCTTTTGCACAGAATCCAGTAAAAAAAGTCCCTTGTTCTGATCAAGGAATTCAATGGCAGCAATACCCGGATCTAACTGCTCAGCCTGTGAAAGCACTCCTTTTAATCGCAATGGGCTGCCGGTTCGTTCGTCCCACTTTATCTCAACGTTTGCATCTATCTTTTTTAGATTCTCTAATACATCTTTTTGTTTCTTACTCGGATTATACATACCTGTCTCCCCTGAGTATAGTTCCCACTAACTAACATTACTGATGTTCTGATCATTGAGAATATTACTTAAGTTATCAGACTTAGAGTACCCCTGCAAAGTCCTGACTTAATACCTCTCCCCTTTATATTTGAGGGCTTATAAATTATAAAGTTTACTCTCAAAAACATTTAAATGATTTTATTTATTTCGCAAAAATATTCCAGTATGCTCTGCAATCAATTCCAATCCAAAAACTCTCTTTGCAAATAGGGATGGGGGCGGATGCATCTCTAAAAACCTCTAAAATATGACATTGAAATCGTCATTTGTGAAATACGTATATATGTATCTCCGCTCAAATTAACTTTTATGGGGTTATGGTATGGGTTTACTTGATGTGATACGGGAAGTGCTGAGCCATTCGTCCATACTTGCATCTCTCACAGAGATCGATCGTTTTGTATGGGGTCTGCCGTTGCTGACCTTATTGATTGGAACAGGACTCTTCTACACATTCCGGCTTGGCTTCATCCAGATACACAGATTACCCCTTGCCCTTAAGTACGTTATTGGGTCAAGGAAAACTGAGGAAGGTTCACTGGGTGACATCTCCAGTTTTGGCGCTCTCAGTACAGCCCTTGCAGCTACAGTGGGAACCGGTAACATTGTAGGAGTTGCAACAGCAATAAAGACAGGCGGCCCTGGTGCTCTTTTCTGGATGTGGGTAGCTGCATTCTTCGGAATGGCAACCATGTATGCGGAATGTCTGCTCTCTGTCAAATACAGGATTTTCGATGAGAAAGGACAGGTTTCGGGAGGTCCCATGTATTATATCAAGAACGGTCTTGCAGACAAATCTTACAGCGGCTTACTCTCAAAAATGTTTGCTATCTTTGGTATTTTCGTCGGATGCATGGGTATAGGCACCTTCACTCAGATGAATGCTATAGTTGATTCTGCAAAGATAACCTTTGATATCCCGGTCATCTACACCGGTGCAGTGGTCACCTTACTCGTGTTCCTTGTAATCATCGGCGGTATCAGGAACATTGCAAAGGTCGCACAAGTGGTGGTCCCCTTCATGGCCATAGCCTACGTACTGGGGTCAATATTGATATTGCTTCTGAATCTGGATCAGATTCCCCCTGCGATCTCCCTGGTATTCAGGTCAGCGTTCAGCAGAACAGCAGCAACAGGAGGCTTCCTGGGAGCATCCATAATGATGGCAATACAGTTTGGTGTGGCAAGAGGTGTTTTTTCCAACGAAGCAGGACTTGGTAGTACACCCATAGCTGCTGCTGCAGCCAGGGTCAAAAGTCCTGTAAAACAGGGTCTTATCTCAATGACTGCAACTTTTTTTGATACTATTATCGTCTGCAGCATGACAGGACTGGTGCTCATCATTAGTGGTTCATGGAAGGGTGAACTTGCCGGAGCCTATATGACGAACTATGCGTACTCATCAGTACTGGAAAATGTTGGCACCTATGTGGTGGGAATAGGATTGATGTTCTTTGCTTTCACAACCATACTCGGCTGGAACTATTATGCCGAACGTTGTACCGAGTTCCTCTTTGGTGTGAAAGCTATACCGCTCTTCAAGCTCGTCTATATATTAATGGTATCAATGGGTGCATTCCTGACCCTTGATGTCATATGGATACTGGCCGACATATTCAATGGCCTGATGGCAGTTCCCAATCTGATAGCCCTGATAGCATTAAGAAAGATCGTAATATCCGAGACAAAGGAATATTTCGATGGGATGGAAAAAGATTCCTGATAAGTGTTTTTATCTCAGGAAACCGTGTAAAAAAAGGTATTCTATAATTTCTTTTCTTTCTTCTTGTCACTCTCATCGGAAGTTTTGCACCACTCATCGATTATAAGGTCATCAGCACTCTTCTTTTCGTCCTCTTCAGTGGGAACTTCACACCAGTTCTGAATTTCATCGTCAAGTGATGGTATCTCAATGTCTTCGGTTTTTTTATCTGTTCTATCATTCTTTTTATCCATAGTGTATCTCCTTAATCCAATATCGTTCCTGTTTGTTCAAAAATGTTTTCACATCCTCAAAACATGAGACCAAAAACTCGATAGTTATATCTATTCTGGTGAAGTCTGTTTCCGAAAGTTGAAATAGAGTTAGTTTTAATCATTTTATGGGGATTGGTATGAAACGGATTGTTTTAGGATTCCAGCACGTACTCGCCATGTTCGGTGCCACTGTCACTGTTCCGTTGGTCGTTGGTTCTGCAATAGGGCTTCCACTTTCGGATATTGCAGTGATGATACAGGCTGTTCTTCTTGCGATGGGAATTGCAACACTGTTACAGACATTTATCGGTTCTAAGTTCCCCATTGTTCAGGGTTCGAGTTTTGCCTTCATCCCCGGTCTTATTGCGATCGGTTCCGGGATAGGACTTGCTGCGGTGGAGGGTGCCCTGATAGTCGGTGGTATTGTTGAAGGACTGACCGGAGCCTTAGGGCTTATCGGTAAACTGAAAAAGCTGTTCTCACCCCTTGTAACGGGTATTACAATTATGCTTGTGGGTTTCTCTCTTGCCAATGTGGCTGTCCAGTATTCTTTTAATTATTTTGCCGATGCTTCCGGCGCTACTATTCTGCCTTCTTCTGTCATTGCCCTTACAACATTCATTACCACAATACTTGTTGCACTGAAAGCGAAAGGAACATTCAGGACCATGCCGGTGATTGCAGGTGTACTTGTAGGCTACATTATGAGTATCGCATTCGGACTGGTTGATTTTAGTCTGGTGAAAAGCCTTCCGTTTTTCAGCCTCCCAAAATTGCTTCCCTGGGGCACTCCGGTCTTTGATATAAGTGCCATAATCATACTCCTTTTCGCATTCATGGTCAGCATCATTGAAAGTGTGGGTGACTACCATGCTATATCCACCATTGCAGACCTGCCGATGGACAATAAAAAGATAAACCGTGGTATTGGCTCAGAAGGTCTTTCGTGTTCCATTGCCGGTGTGTTTGGTGCATGTGGTACCACCAGTTATTCAGAGAACATCGGTCTTGTGGCCCTTACAAGAGTTTCCAGTGTTCAGGTTGTACAGATCGGTGCAGGCATTCTCATATTGTTCTCACTTATCCCAAAATTCTCCGGTCTGCTGGCATCTATCCCGGCACCTGTACTCGGTGGCCTGACAACAGCACTTTACGGAATGATCGGTGTTACAGGTCTTAAACTAATAAAGGACAGGGTAGAACTGAATGACAGGAACACGCTAATTCTGGCGAGTTCGCTGGTACTGGGTCTTGGTGCCCCGCAGCTTCCGGCAGAATTCCTTGCAAATTTCCCGCAGATAATTGCAAGTATCCTTGCATCCGGGATGGCCGTAGGTGCCATATCAGCAATAATAATGGACCAGTTGCTCAAAGAGTAGAAAAGATGTGAATAACAGAATCAAATTAATATATTCAAATACAGGTGCTAATATGATAAAAGATGAAAGATGGGAAGGTGTTCACTCATTTGAAGATTCTCCGTACCTCATGGAGATCCTCACCGAACTTCGTTCAAAAGAAACGGAGAACATCAAATTCAGGAAAGGTCTGGTCAAACTGGGAAGATACATGGGCCATGAGTTTACCAGGACAATGGATTTCAAAAAGACTAAAATCGAGACCCCTCTTGAGAAGACTGATGGTGTTGCTTCAGGCGACAGAAATCATGTATTCATTATTACGGTTCTCAGGGTTGCCATACCTCTTATGGAAGGTCTCATCAAGACACTTGAACATGCAAGGGTTGGAATTGTATCAGCTTCAAGGGGTAAGGCACCGGATTTTGAAATTGAAATGAATTACATTAAGGTTCCGCGTATAAAGGAAGAGGACACCCTGATAATCTCAGATCCGATGATAGCAACTGGTTCTACTCTCCTGAAGACAATTACAGAGATAAAGAAATGTGGTAATCCGAAAAGGATAGTCATAATAGGTGTGCTTGCAGCACCCGAAGGAATAACTGCGATAAAAGAAGAGTTTCCTGATGTTGAGATATATGTAACAAAAATAGACAGGGAACTCAACGACAAAGGCTACATCCTTCCCGGTCTGGGAGATGCTGGTGACAGGGCTTTTGGCGAGCCAATTAACATTTCCCTGCTTCCTATGATGCATAATCTTGAATAACGATCATCAGAAGTAGTTCCCGGATAATAATTACAAAAATAGTAAAAAGGATCTGTTATCCGGGTAACAGATCACCTGTTTTTATTTGCTGACCTGGGCAATGGTCCTTATTTCGATCAGCTGTCCCCACATGTGGAAACTCATCATGTCGTTTCTTGGGTAGGCAACGAATTCGACGACGCTCCCATCATTGCGGAATTGTTCTGCAAGGTTTATCGGGTCATAATGTGACTCATCTTCAGTGATGATACCATAGAATCCGCCTTCAAGTTCCATATACGTAACTGTTCCAGTCCCTTTTATAAGTTCGTCTTCCTCAAGAACTATGACATTCAGTTTGAAAGTGTTTTCCGTTCCTGTCTTTTCTTCCCACGGACGCATGTAAATTGCAGATATATTTTGTTCACCCGTATCAACTATTTCGAATTCCCACTGGTGGAACCCGCCTGCACCAACAAGTTTCTCCGTTCCCTCTTTCGGTTCATAGTTGTCTTCTTTAAGCTCCAGTCCATCACTATGTGTAAGGTTCCATGAATAACCTGTTGTGGGATTCTCTGCGAGTTTCACGTGGATTGTGTCGCCCTTTATGGCATATATCGTATCCTGGCTGTCATTTTCCGAATAGGAATTTGTAATGGGTTGCACAATATCAGTTATCTCATCCGCGGTGTTATTATTCTCGCCTGTCGGCAATTCTCCCTGCACATTATCTTCATCTGATGCTACACATCCTGAATTTAGGATTACAATTGAAAGTATTGCAATGAAAGCAATGATTTTGATGAATTTATTATTCAAATATCTCATCTCCTCTTTTTATTTCTTAATAATTGACTTTCAACTATATACGCATTTATTTAGGTTCGGCTAGGTTCGCAGTTACATGAAATTGATAATTGGTCAGGATATATCATGGCGGCAGAATATAGGTAAAATATTTTCTGCTTTTTACTTTTATAATACTCGGCTGATTTCTGCAAATTAACATGTTATCATATCAAATACTCAATAATCTTAAGTACTATGAAGTAGTACATAGGATGCCGATGTACGGCAAACTTAAAAGGTGAAAATATGGATATCGCAACAAAACTGAGATACAGGGTGATTAACCTGAACCATTTCAGACGATGTATGATGAGCAGAATGCACTATCAGCTTTCTTCATACGGGAAAAAAGAGGCAAATATCCCTGCTTTCGACATGAAACCGGTAAAAGCTTCCAGCTTAACAATATGATTAAAGTTCATGAAAAACGAACTGCCATCTCTTAATAAAAGGCTGCCGGATTATAATATTTGTAAGGTCTGAAATCCATGTGGGTGCAATGCACCCAACTCCTCCACAATTTTGTTTTATCTTTTATAGTTCATCGAACTCTATGCTGACCCTCTCTGACTTCTTAGCCAGATTCTTTGAAAGCATACCGGTTTCCATCCTGCAGACGTGAAGAACTCCTGCGGGTACGAGGCAGATTGGTGTGCACTGGATTTCTTTTGCTCTGTCAATAACGAAGTTATCCTTAATGTCCATGGTTTCCATCATCGGGATTTCCATGTGTGACATTTTCTTGATCTTCTCACAGGGTGTGTCAATATCTATAATGATATTACTTCCGTCAAGTTCCCCTGTAATTTTGTGGGTGAACCCACATATTGCTGAATTGACCCGGACCGTTGTTGTCATTTTAAATCACTTGATCATTCGTCATTGAATTCTATGCTGACCCTTTCGGATTGTTTTGCCAGCGTTTTTGAAAGCATACCTAATTCCATCTTGCATACATGAAGTACTCCTGCAGGCACGATGCATGTTGTGCAGCAGACATCTTTTGCCTGGTCCATGACATAATTTTCCTTTATGTTCATAGTTTCCTTCTTTGGTATCTCCATGTGTGATATCTTGGCGATCTTGCTGCAGTTAGTATCAATATCTGCGATGACGGTCTTCCCCTCAAGTTGTCCGGTTATTTTGTGCTTAAAACCACAAATTGCTGAATTTACTCTTACTTCCGATGGCATGGTATGTTCTCCTTAATCACTATAAAGGTCTATAATTATAGATTCATTGCATGTGGATGTTTTTAAAAGTTTGTGTCTAAGTTAAAAAATGCCTGTTTTTTAGCAGTTCTGTCCGATAGCTGCTGTAATTCATAAAAAAAGTGTGTTAAAATAACACATTTTCAGGATTGCTTTTTATCAGATTACTTTTCTTCGTCACCGGAACAACTGCAACAGACATTTCCTTTCAATATCTCTTTCCAGTCCCCGATCACGTCATGTGTCCAGCAATCATCGGCACCTGCTGCTTCTCTCATGGTGAGTGCAAAGATGTATGAGAGGTCCTTTACAGTAGCTCCTGCTTCCAGGGCACCTTTAAAATGTTTTAAAACACATGGTTTTGACCTGGCTTTGATGGAAAGGGCAAAGCAAAGGTACTGGTACGTTTTTTCATCGATTGGCCTTTTCTCGGCATAGAGTTTATCTATCTCATCAAGTTTTTCGGTAAATTCGGGAAAGAACTCTTCAAGCATCCTCATGATTATATCTCCACTGTTTTCTTCAGTTAACACTGTTAATCCGGCATTTGTCAATATGATTCAGTGCCAGATACTTCAAAATATGTTGAAATCGCTATTTAAATCTAATTGCTGTTTTCACCCTGGGTAAGAAATTTGTCTGATCAACTGATTTCATACCTGTATCCTGAAATATTTCCCAAACACTCTGGGACTTTTCTCCATTACAGCAATATACGCACCAAGCAGAATGAATATGCAGCCTATAATGGTGTTTGCAAGCAAGGGCGTATGCAGGATGGTAAAATCAAAAAAGATGCCGCTGACAGGTTCAAGTAATGCCAGTATACTTCCTTTCTGTGCTTCTATCTGTGAGATACCACTGACATACAGCAGTGCGGCCATGGCAGTATTAACAACTCCGAACAATATTAACAGATTCAGGTTATCTGCAAAAACAGGCTTTGGAACTCCGCCTGCAAATGGCAAAAGCAAAATGACACCTATCAGGGTATACCAGAATAGCTGGGCAACGCTTGAGTAGTCATCCTTGATATAGCGGATAGTAACGATTTCGCTACCAAACGAAAACCCGGATAGAATTCCTGCAACTATACCTATTATGTACCCGTTGCCCGTTGTAAGTCCGGTACTTATGCCGGACATATCGACAATGAACAACAGTCCGATAAATGACATTACCAGTGCCACTATACCTTTATGTGTTATCTTCTCCTTGAGTATAAGTGGTGAGAGCAGGGTAACATACATCGGTGCCGTATAAAGCATCAGTATTGCAACTGAGAAACTGGTGTATTTTATGCATACAAAATATGTAAACAGGGTTGTAGTATTGATAAACCCAAGCAACAACAGGTATCGTTTCTTCTTTCGTGGTATTATCTGGGATAACTTTCCCGTAAGCATCATAAATGCCAGCAGTGAAAGCACACCAAAGAGCTGCTTGTAGAATATCATTGGTCCTGTTGGTACATCTTGCAGGTAATCAACGAATACGCCCAAAAGTCCGAACAGGATAGAACCGGTAACAAGTTCAATGTATGGTTTTTTTGATCCCGGATTCATAGCTGGGAAATGGTGATATGGATTATATAGGATTTGGTGGGTGGCGGGATGAGCGTAACTATTAATATTTCAAACCCTACATTTAGATGGGGTTAATATGGCAACATTTATTCACATTGATGTACCAACGGACAATCTTGAGCGAGCAAAGAAATTCTATTCTGATCTTTTTGAATGGGAATTTGAAAAACCATTTCCCGAAATGGATTATTATCTCTACAAAACGACCGGTCTGAACGGGGAAGAAGGCATCCGGGGTGGAATGGGCCTTCGGGGCGAACCTGAACAAAGAATTACCAGCTACATCGGAGTTCCGTCTATTAAGGAATATGCAGACAAGATTGAAAAGGCCGGGGGCAAAGTCCTGAATCAAATGCCGGTGCCTGGATGGGGCTATCTTGCCATCTGTCTTGATACTGAAGGAAATATGTTTGGCATCTGGGAAGACAACAGTGAAGCAAAATAATTATCAGTTACAGACTGCATGAGTGCAGATTATCTATGGTTACTGTGTTAGCATAAGTACGCTGGTACAGGTATTGTTGGAAGAGGTAGTATTTGCAAAAATGAATCCATAATGTCTGTTTGCGACTTTATATATACTGGTCTGCATAATACTGGTTCATAATACTATTTTAAGATCCCAATTTCATCCGGTGTGATAAATTTATTTTTCTGCTTTTAACTTGTAAGTCGAGAAGTTTCCTTCCGTAAGGTGGGAGATGAAAGGCGTACTATCTACAAAGTGACATTTAGATGTTCTTATGATTTCACAAAAACGACATATATTGTTAAAAAATAGTAGTTGATGATGCTTAAAGCCTATAAATATCGTTTGTATCCTAACAAGGAACAAAAAGAATCCATTATGAAACATATTGGTGCATGTAGGTTTACATATAATTGGGCTTTAGAAAACAAAATTAAAGCCTATGAAACAGAAAAGAAGCATCTATCAAGATTTGATTTACAGGATATGTTGGTTCATGAATTGAAAAGAGAACACGAATGGTTAAAAGAAGTAAACTCACAATCATTGTTAAATTCACTTATCAACCTTGAATCTGCATTTACACGGTTTTTTAGAGAGAAAAAAGGGTTTCCTAACTTCAAATGTAAGCGTGGAGTAGTTCACACGTTACCTTTACATAGCAGACTTACAGTTAAACTAGCCATTAGAACTGTGTATATACAAAAATCTCTTATTGCAGTAGTTATTCCTGTAAGCAGACACCCACCGCATAAAAAACAAAAATTCTATTAAAGGAGGCTCAATGCTAGATATAGATCCGACAGGTATCCTTATTAGGTACAATGTCAAACTCGAGAGCGAGTTGTCCACTGATGAAGTAGCTAGAGAACTTTTTCCTTCCGATGTACTTCTAAGTAATATAGTTGAAGCAGTCTTTGAGGGTGATGAAGATGAGGTCATTATTACTCTCAAAGAAGCAGTAAAAGCCGGAAAAGACCCTATATCCCTTATAGACGATGCTCTCATGGTAGGGATGGATATCGTATCCCAGTTATATGATGACGGACTCCTTTTCCTTCCGGATGTTATTATTGCATCCCATGCTATGACTGATGGAATAGAATATTGCAAACAGATATCCGGAAAGACCCATGAATGCAAGGGAACGGTTGTATCCTATGTTGTTGAAGGGGATATCCATGACATCGGTAAAAAGATATTGACCGTATTTTTGAGATCAAATGGATACGATGTCATAGATCTTGGAAGCGACGTGCCTATAGATGAAGTTATACATGCTGTGCTGAAACACAGGCCTATTATGCTCACCGGTACCTCCCTGATGACAACAACCATGTATTCCTTTATGGAAGTTAATAGCCGCTTACTTGAAAATGATATCCAGATACCATTTGTATGTGGCGGCGGGGCTGTAACCCAGGATTTTGTGATGAACTATGAATTGGGTATATATTGTGAAGATGCTGCAATAGTTCCCAAAATTGCAGATATGATAATAAAGAACAAAAGTATAGAGGAATTAAGGGAACAATTTCATGTACATTAACGGTATTAGTACGGAAAAATAGAATCGAATAGGTGGCTCACATCCAAAATGATATCCCTCTTTGTGTAGATTGGATTGAAGGAAGTGCAAAATTCAGATGAGAGCCAAATATTAATCTGCATCCTCCATGTATTTAATATCTCCTTTTTAGTCAGGAAATACTAAAGATATGAATTATTCATTTTGACTCTAAATGGATATATATCTATAATTTTTCTCTAAAACATGTAAGTAATTCATAAACAAACATAATGGCGTAAGAATATAATGTTGTTAAAACGGGGGTCATATCATCAGTTCTGAAAATCTTATGGAAACCAAACATCCATCTTGCCTGAGGGACGCAGAACTTGAAGGTACTAGACCTGTTTTCTCATTTCTCTGGAGCAATGGAAGTAAGAGGTCAGTAATATCTGTTTCAGATAACATCTCTCTTTTGGATTATTCTCCCGATGATTTTAGCTCAGGGAAAATAGAATATTCAGATATTGTCCATTCACAGGATATTCAGAAATTAGACGAGAGCTTTGCTCAATTCAGAATGGATGACAAAGTATCGCATTTTTCAGCAGGATACAGGATACTGGCCAGAGATGGCAGGACATGTGAAGTAATTGAAAAGACCTTTAAGATCTCACAGGATGGAAGCGATCTTCTTCATGGACTTGTATCTGTAACGGGGAGTCTGGAGCATAACTATAATTCTTCCAGTGATACCATTGCTACCGAAAAACAGAAGGTATATTGTCAAAATATAGTTGATAGCATACAGACTCCTCTTTTGATACTTGACAGTGCATTTCATGTTCTCTCTGCTAACAGGTATTTTTATGAGCTCTTCAAGTTAGGTCCGGAAAAAACAGAAGGAAGATATTTTTTCGATATTTATGGGCGAAACTGGGACCGGCCTTTACTGAAATCCTTTCTTGAGAAATTGTTGGCGGAGAATATTTTCTTTGATAATCTGGAGCTGGAGTGCAATGTAGAGGGTCTTGGTAGCAGAACAATGCACCTTAGTGCAAGACCACTTGAGATTGGAATTGATAATGAGCTACGTATCCTTCTTTCAATAGAAGATGTTACAGTTCAGAGAATGGCTGAAATGGAACTTAAAGCATCTGAAGAAAAATATTCCACGCTTATTGAGAAAGGAAATGATGGTATTCTCATTATTCAGGATGGAATGCTCAGTTTTGCCAACTCTAAATTCTCCCAGATGACCGACATCAAAGAAAGCGATCTTACAGGTCAGAATATCCTGTCATATGTTCCTCTGGAATATCATCGCATGATTACCAAGCGCTTAAAAAAGGTCTTAAAAGATAAACGCGGTGCCAAAAGAAATGATGAGGTAGAGTTCATCAAAAAAGATGTTAGTACTTTTCCTGCTGAGATAAGTCTCTCATATATACTACACGAACAACAGCCTTCCGTAATGATGGCTGTCAGGGATATATCGGAAAGAAAGCGTGCTGAGTCTGAGCTCAAAGCATCTGAAGAGAAGTATTCCACACTTGTAGAGAAGGGAAATGATGGTATTATCATCCTTCAGGATGATGCATTCAAATTTATCAATTCAAAGTTCTCGGAATTAACCGGCTATTCAAGGGAAGAATTATATGAAAGGGCTTTCATGGAACATTTACCAGTTGATTATCAGCGGATGATCACCAAACGAATTAACAAGGTCCTGAAAGACAGGCGTAGCATTCGCCGAAACAATGAAGTGGAGTTTCTTAAAAAGGATGGTAGTACATTCCCTGCTGAAATAAGCTTGTCTTTCATCATGCATGAAGAAAAACCTTCTGTGATGATGGATATCAGGGATATCTCTGAGAGAAAACTTGCTGAAGCAGAGCTCAAGGCTTCCGAGAAGAAGTATTCCACACTTGTTGAAGAGGGAAATGACGGTATCATTGTTGTGCAGGATGAGGTCCTTGTGTTTGCCAACATGAAATTCTGCGAAATTACCGGCTTTTCCAGGACTGAAATACTGTACAGGCAATTTGAAGACTTTTTAGTGCTGGAGTACAAGCGGCTTGTTATGAACAAGTTCAAGAGAAGTCTTGAAAAGAACCGCAAGGCAACTCTGAAATATGAGATAGAGCTGATCTCAAAGACGGGCAAAAGTACCCCTGCAGAAATAAATTCCTCTATAATAGATCATGAAGGCAGACCTGCTATAATGGCTATTATAAGGGACACTACCGATCAGAAGGAAAAGGAAAGGGAACTCCTTGAGCTCATTGAGGTTCAGAAGGTTCTGGAAACAGTTATCAAAAGCAGTCCAGCAATCGTTTTTTTCTGGAAGCCTTATGAGGACTGGAAAGTGGAGTTCGTTTCAGAGAATATTTCCCAGTTTGGCTATGGGGCTGATGCACTCATGTCCGGTAAAGTGCTTTACGGTGACATTGTTCATCCATCTGATATGGAAAGGCTCACAATGGAATATGATCTGTTCTCAGGCGAAGATCATCTATCCTTTGAATATCGCATACTCACAAAATCCGGTGAGGTCAGATGGGTGGATGAGAGATCCGTCATTAAACGTGATGCTGAAGGAAACGTTCAATATATTCAGGGTATCATCGTTGATATCACCGAGCGTAAGAACGTGAAGAATTTCATGCAGATAGGCTCGGACATGGGTATGCTTTTCAGTCCGCTGGGTGATGTTGGTGACATGTTCTCCCAGCTTGTGGAATTCACGACCCAGATGGATAATCTTGATTGTGGTGCTCTCTATCTTGTTGATGAAACCACCGGGGATATGAATATAGTAGCTCACTCCGGTCTGTCTTCGGATTTCGTTAAAAGTACACGGCACTATGGCGGCAAATCAATTCATGCCAGGCTTCTTAAAAGCGAATATCCTCTGTATACAAGATACTATGAACTGACCTCCATGATACCCGGTGATAAATTAAGTTATGAAGGTCTTGAGGCTACAGCTCTGATACCTATAAGGTATGGTATGGAACTTGTAGCCATATTGATGCTGTCATCTCATAGTGCGTATGCGGTTCCATTCGAGGTTCGTGATTCTCTAGAGGCTATTGCATCTCAGATAGGTCCTGTTATAGGTCGTATGCGCGAGCAAGCGGATGTACAGAGAAATATCAGGAATCTAAAGGTCATCTTCGAATCAATGGAAGATATGGTGTTCATGCTGGATAATGACGGATGCATACTTTACGCGAATCCTTATTCGTGCAATAGGCTTGGTTATTTAGAAAATAGTCTGATTGGAATGAATCTCATTAATATCTATCCGCAGAAAATGCTCCTTGAGGCTGCAGCAGAACTTAAGGTAATACTAGAGGGCAAGGCACATGTTTGCACGATACCTTTTGAATCGTCTTCGCATGAAGTAATACCTGTCGAGATGCGTTGTTCAATGGGGCAACTGGATGATAATCCAATAACGATATGCGTCAGCAGAGAAATGGTATAAGATATCTCTTTTGGTTCTGTTTCATCTTTTTTTTACATTTTTTAGATTGTATTGTATTTATATATATTCAGCATGTTATATTTAGTAATTTTTTTATTTTTATTCATAATCCAGTTCAGAATCATGATTTTGTCATTTACTCTTTGAATTTTATATTATGCATCTCTAAAAATGGAGAGTTGGCATTATTTAAAGATTATGGTGTTTTTTGGATTAACATTTTTTAATTTAAAGTATCTTTTCATTTTTAAGTGTCAGTAGGCATCATAATATTTTGATTTAATTCTTTTCAACACTTTATCTATATTACACAATACATTTCTTTTTATATGTCTATTTCCACAATAGATGTTAATTAATTATATATAAACATTTGCCTATAATTTATAGCCACTGCATTAATCAAATGCACAATAAATGTATAAACGCTATGTAAAAGCTATATATTTTATTATTATTCAAATATACAAATTAATCTCATGTACATACTTTTATATAGGTGTATTATCTGTAGATAACATTTATATATCATAAAAAAAGTGCATGTCTGAGGTTCAACAGAACCTTTTTGTGTAGATTGGATTGAGCTTGACCCAAGCTCAATAAACTAAACTATCCAAATTGAAGGAGGTATAGAATGTTAATAGTAGACAAAGAAGGTATCCTTATCAGATACAACGTTAAAATGGAAAAATCAATGACCCCTGAAGAGGCGGCAGCAGAACTCTATCCAAAAGAGGAGTTATACAAGCCAATCGCAGAAGCGATCTTTGAGGGTGAAGAAGATGATGTGATCGAAGGTCTTGAGGCAGCAATCGCAGCAGGCAAGGACCCAATAGCACTCATCGACGATGCACTTATGGTAGGTATGAAGGTAGTAACAGACCTTTATGACCAGGGTGTCATTTTCCTTCCAAACGTAATGATGTCCGCAGATGCAATGCTCGAAGGTATCGAGTTCTGTAAGAGCCAGTCCACCGAAACCCCTGTACAGAAGGGTAAGATCGTCTGTATGGTCGCTGAAGGTGACGTACACGACATCGGTAAGTCAATCGTAGCAGCACTCCTCAGAGCAGCTGGATATGAAGTTATCGACCTCGGAAGAGATGTACCATCCGCAGAAGCACTCGCAGCTGTCAAGGAACACAAGCCACTTATGATGACCGGAACTGCACTCATGACAACAACCATGTACGCATTCAAGGAAGTCAACGACCTTCTCGTTGAGAGCGGAATCACAATGCCATTCGCATGTGGTGGCGGAGCAGTAAACCAGGACTTCGTTTCAACCTACTCCCTCGGAGTATATGGTGAAGAAGCAGCAGATGCACCAAAGATGGCAGAAGCTATCCTTGCAGGCGCAGATATTGCAGCACTGAGAGCTAAATTCCACAACCACTAAGGTGATTAAAAATGGCAATTAACAGATTCACAACAATGGCATACTCCGAAGCTGACGAAATGGTCTTCGGTAACGCAAAGAAACCTGTAAAAGCTGGTCTCGGTCTTGAGATCGGTGCAGGATACACAACCGCAGAAGTTAACTACGCACCAAGGCCAGAAGCCGGTGAGTCCATGGAGAAACTCGTAAACGAGTACCAGAGGATCACAAAAGACATCATGGCAAGAATGGTTCAGGTAGGTTTCCCATCCGTAGTACTTGAGACAGAGCACGTCCAGCAGATGACCAACAACCCATCATGGGGAGCAGCTGTTGCACACGCACAGAAGACCATCATGGAAGAGTACTATGAAGAATATGGAATCAAATGCGCACTGAGACACACCCCTGGTGACATCAGAGAGCACAAAGAGTTCATGGACCTCAGAGGCGACAAGATGACAGTAGTCATGGAGTCCTTCGACCAGGTCGCAGAAAGCGGCGCAGACCTTCTCTCCATTGAATCAATGGGTGGAAAGGAAATTTTCGACTACGCAGTACTCAGGAACGATGTTCCAGGTATGCTCTACGCAATCGGCTGCCTTGGCTCCATGGACATGGATTACCTCTGGCAGGAGATCGCAAAGGTCGCACAGCAGAAGGGCGTAACCGCTGCTGGTGACACAGACTGTGCACAGGCAAACACTGCAATGTTCATTGCAGGTGGTCTCCTTGACAAGAACCTTGCACACACACTTGCAATCGTCGCAAGAGCAATCTCAGCTCCAAGATCACTCGCTGCATACGAAGCAGGCGCAGTAGGTCCAGGAAAAGACTGTGGATACGAGAACATCATCGTAAAAGCAATCTCTGGTATGCCAATGTCATTCGAAGGAAAGACATCAACCTGTGCACACTCCGATGTAATGGGTAACCTTATCATGCAGTGCTGTGACCTCTGGTCAAACGAGTCCGTTGAATACCACGCAGAATTCGGTGGTACAACAGTACAGTGCTGGTCAGAATCCCTCAACTACGACTGTGCATTGATGAACACTGCACTTAAGTCAGGTAACGAGAAGATCCTCAGAGACCTCCTCATGGCTTCCGACAGATTCAGAGACCCACAGTCCTACATCCTTGCATACGACAACGCATACAAGGTTGGAGAAGCAATCGTAAAGGACGGAGAAGACATCTTCCTCCGTGCAAAGAACGCTGGAATGGAATGCTGCAACATCCTGAACGGCTCCGAAGGTCTCGAAATGACAAAGTTCGAGCTCGGTGCACTTGCAAAGGCAACCGCAGAATTCGAGGCACTCACATCAGAGTCCGAGACATTCATGAGCGACTGCATGGAGAAATACTCCGCAGAAGTACCAGTATTCAAGCCAGAGAACTACGGGCTCTAAATGTAGTACTAAGAAGTTTTTCTTCGGAAAAACTTCTTTTCTTTATATTTCAAAAACAAAAACACATCATACTTACCAATTACCACTTAACTCCACAATAAAACTCATAGGCTTTACAGAAAAAAACGGGGTCGCAACGCCATCAATTCTACCTCCAACTCCACAACCTTCACTATTATGGCATGTGTATCAAAACTTCCCCTGTAAAGCCTTTGACACTTTCTATTCTTAAGGATCAAATTTATTTTCTTATTGAATTTAATTACAATTTTCCGTTTTATGTACACGTATCACAATTTCATGTACATATTCTATGATTTCGTATTCATTACCCTGATATGCACAAACAAACATTCATAATACCGGTGCATTTATGGATTTTTCAAAACGATACAATTTATTCTCTATTCTTATTCTGTTAGCAATAATTGCTGTTTTGGGCTTAACGGGAAACACCAGTTCTGAACAGTTCGATCTAAGTGAACTCAGTGTAATGCCCTCTTCTTATCAGGTAGAGCCGGGAAGTACTTTTATAATAGAGGTTGAACTTCTGCCGGTTATGCCAATCTCCGGTTCACAATTTGATGTTTACTACCCGGAAACTGGTTTTTCTGTGCTGAGCATTTCGGAAGGTGATTTCTTCTCTCGTTATGAAGTACCTACTGTATTTGAATTGAAAAATGATGCTGACAACGATGCAAGTTCAGGAACTATCTATTGTGCTATTCTTGGAAATAAATCCATTGCAGAACCCGGAACAATTGCAATTCTGACCATGAGTGCCGGGAATACTACTGGTTATCTGACAATTGATCTTGAAGATGTGATCCTCAGTGGTGCCTTTTCTAATCCTTTAAACTATGTAGTTAACAATGCAACAATACTGGTGGATTCAAAGCCTGAACTGGTTGACATTGGAACAGTGCAGATCACGGAAGGTAATGCATTGAATCTCACATTGAAGGCAATGGATGCTGACGATGATGTACTTGTATTCTCTGTGACTTCACTTCCGGATGGTGCATCACTGGGCAGTTCAACCGGATCATTGATGTGGACGCCAGATACCAGTCAGGTCGGAGAACATTCTCTGGAATTCGCTGTGACGGATGGATACCTGACTGATACAAAATCTGCAGTCATTGAAGTTCTGCCTTCTGATATTTCACCCATTGCTTATTCAAATGGTCCATATGAAGTAAGGACGGGGAAGAAACTCAGGTTTTCAAGCACCGGAACTTATGACTCTGATGGTACTGTCATGTCGTATACATGGGACTTTGGTGATGGTAATGTGGGTATCGGGCCAAGTCCTTTCCATTCATATAGTAAATCAGGTGAGTACACAGTAACGTTTACTGTAACGGATGATGCAGGAAATACTGGTATGGATGTAACCACTGTGACGGTTTCTAATATTTTCAAGTTCTACCTTGATAAGTTCAACTAAAAATAGTGGGGAGGAACAGGAGGCGTTAAGCTTCCTGCCATCCTAATTCAGTCAGTGTTTCTGCATCGTTTTCCTTAACTTTCAAACTGTACTGGCACATACCTTCATTTAAGCTTAAGGAACTGAAATCCGATATTTCTATCTCATGAACCATACTGAAATATGTAATTGCCAGTTCTTCTTCAGTAGGTTCAATAAGGAAATTGATGTTTCCTTCAGCGTACCAGAGCTGCCAGGGTGCCTGTTCACAGTACATTTGTTCAGATATCATCTCAACAGTTCTATCCAGCATGCTCTGTGTCATCTCATTCCACACATCATCAATAATTACCGATTCCACAATTTCATTGTATAATCTTATCTCAACGGTATGGTTGGTAATGACCTGTGTGACCATCTGGTCAGACCTGTTGCCGTAGCCACCGTGGTTGCTGGTGAATGTGTAAGTGAGGATATGTACTTCAGGTTCTTCCTCATTGTACTGGTGGTCTGCCAGAGTAAGGTTTGAGCCGTCAAAACTGTACGTTGGTGCATCCATGATCCATTCTTCAGCCATTGCTTCTGCATCATCTGTTGATATTGCTTCTGCATAGCGTTTTAGTTTGAGCAATGCTTCATCTATTTCCCTGAGATTATTCGGCATATAATCATGGGAATATGGGTCCACTTTTACAGTTTTGGTAGTTCCGTTCTGGTCAAGTGAAATTTCCACAGTTCCTGTATCAGCAACAATAGGCTGTCCTTCCTGTGGTTCATAGAGTTCATTCATTTCAGTGAACTGTTTATCTCTGAAAAGTTCAAGCAGGTTACTGCGTGTTTCCTTATCAATAGGTTTGATGTATCTGGCGGTCAGCTCATTTTCATAGTTGTAATAACTGAGATTGGCATCAGTGGAGTTAATAACAAGCTCCTGCACTGCCATGCTTTGCAAAGTAAAAGCTCCGTATGTCAGGTGAGTGATGACTGCATCATCAGAAACATCGGTTGTGTTATTTTGTTCTTCTGTGCATCCTGCGCTTAGAATAGTAAGTGCCAGAAAGCATACGACTATTAATCTTTTCATAAAAATCCCCCTTAAAAATCTCCTTATAATCAGGATATGTTCTTTCTATTTTTAATTTTGGTGTTGTTTTTTGTAGCTATTGCTATGCAGATTGATATCGACTTAATAAATAGTGAGGACCAAAAAAACTTTTATCAATAACTATAATGTCTTTTTATGGTAGAATCAGCAATTTTTGAAATATTTGATGGCTTGCCCCGGCAGGGCCCCGGTAACAATGGATGCACGGAAAAAGCCTTTAGCATGCTTTCCTCCCTTCCAGCGGATGTACAAATTCTGGATATTGGCTGCGGTTCAGGAATGCAGACTATTCATCTTGCAAGGATTTGCAAGAACTGTCATATCACGGCGGTTGATATTTACCAGCCTTATCTTGACAATCTTATGGAAAAGGCAGCATTTGAGGGAGTTTCTGACAGGATATCCACTGTGTATGCTTCAATGGATGACTTGCCGTTTGGGGATAATGAATTTGATATCATCTGGTCAGAAGGTGCTATTTTTGTCATGGGTTTTGAAAAAGGGCTTGTTTACTGGAAACGTCTCCTGAAAGACGGCGGTTTTATGGCTCTTACAGAGGCAGCCTGATTCACAGACTCTCCTTCGGAGGAAGTTTTTAAGTTCTGGAATGAATGGTATCCTGCTATAACGACAATTCCACAAAATGAAAAAAGAATAAAGAATGCAGGCTACAATATTATTGACCGATTCAAGGTACCGGCATCAGCCTGGTGGGATGACTTTTATATTCCTCTGGAAAAAAGACTTGATGACATCAGTGATAATTATAAAGGGAACACTGATGCAGAACTGATAATTGCTTTCTCCAGAAAAGAAATGGAAATTTTCAGGCAGTATTCAGATGAATACGGTTATGTTTTCTTTGTGCTTCAAAAGCAATAAAATGAAAGATCAAACGAGAACAGATATGTTTCCGTCTTTGATCATTGTCTCAAAAGTCTCAACTTTTGGGTCATCCATGTCGATATATTCGCCGGTGTCAACATTCTCTCCGGTGCGAATATCGAAACCCCAGTTATGGCATGCACATTTGAGTGTATAATCTTCCAGGGTTCCGTTCTTAAGCGGACAGCCCTCATGTGGACACTCATTCAGGAGAGCATACACTTTGTTGTCTTTCTTTATAAGGGCAATTTGTTTATTCCCTGATTTGATGACCTTTATTTTTTCTTCTTTTAAATCATCTTGTTTGATGGCAAATACCCACTCCGGCATATATTACACCCACTGCTTATTTAATGTACAATATAAATAATCTGCAATTTTAGTCACGGTTTTTGACTGTACTCCCATAAAATGCACTGCTCTTTAATTATAAATATTTAGCGTAAAATCAAACCCCAAACTACATAAGTTCATAAAATAAACTTAGTCCGGACTCTGTCAGTATCTTTGCCGACATAGGATTAAATCATAAATAAATTATTGAAATAAAGCTGAAGTTAAAAATGCTACTAAACAAAATAAATAATGAAAACTTTTCCCTGGATGTATTGCGTCTGTGGTTTTCACGAATCATTCTTTATATTCTTCTGTTCCTGTTCAGTTTTGGAATATTTCACTACATCATTCTGGTCTTTGGACCATCCAGTTATGATATGACAAGTGCGCGCTATATGATAAGTGCCTTGATACAGAGTGAAGCGGCTATAATGGCCATAATTGTCACACTGAGTCTTGTGGCGGTGGAACTTGCTTCGGGCTCCTACTCGGTGAGGATGATCGATCTTCTCAAAGTATATAATCCTGATTTCTGGATCCTCATGGTAATTTATATCGTATCTATGATTTATTCTTTGTTTGTTCTAAAATCCATACCTGATAAGAGTACAGTTCAAATGCAAATAAGGATATCATTTGCATTCCATTTGGGAGTTTACTCTTTGCTGATATTGTTCCCATACCTGTTCAGGACACTTAATATGCTCAAGCCGTCAACATTGCTGAATATGCAGGCAATGAAACTGAATGCAAAGAACATCACAACAGCTATCAGCTCAGATGACGACAGAACACAGGAAAAAGATCCTATACAACCAATTATCGATATAATCAGTAGTTCCCTGTTAAAACATGATTTTGAAACTACAAGGAACGGAATTAATATCATAGGTAAGCGCGCCAAAGAAATATTCATGATCAATGACCTTGACATCACAGAACAAAAAATAATTGCAAACTATATCTTTTCCCGTCTGGCAAGGTTTGGGAAATTCACTTTAAACCATGGTGATGAGGATGCTACATTTATTGTGATCAGGAATCTTGAGGTCCTGTGGAAGAAGCTGGAAAAGAATGATCCTGGTAATTCTGTATTGCAGGCATCATCATCTCTTGAACAGATTGGTATAGTTGCATCAGACATGCATCAGCGAGATGTATTATCCACTGTTATCAACCATCTTTTTGATATTGGTCAAAAGGCTCTGGATAAAGGATATGACAGGGAAACATCAAAGGTTATAGACTCTCTGGCTTCGATTGGTTTTTCCTGTATCGATAAGCGGACGGATCCATGGATTGTAGAAGATATAGTTCACGGAATCGGCAAACTTGGCATAAAGTCATCAGAAAGTGGCCAGGTATCATCAGCTTCTCAGGCATCAGATTCTATGGGTGGTTTAATGGTTTCCATGGAACTCATAGAAACTCATGAGTATCAGCAACTTTATAGGATGGCTGAGAAAATATCACAATCAATTAGTTTAGAATAATATTATTTGCCAATTATCACCGGCAGGCTTATCTCCCTTGATGTCGTTACAACAGCACTGCTCTTTTTTGTTTTGCATTACAAAACAATTTGGAACATCAATTCTTAAAGCGGGCCAAATTGAAAACAGATTCAGATGATGTGACTTCATCCTATGTTTTACATTGATGGCCACATAATCACAGGAACTATAATATGGAATCATCAACTTTTAAAGACCTTCATTTATCTAGAAATATCGAAAAAGCAATTGAAGAACTAGGTTTTGAGGAACCTACTCCAATTCAGGCTCAGTCTATTCCTCATATTTTAGAAGGTAGGGATGTTATTGGTCAGGCACAGACCGGTACAGGTAAAACTGCTTCATTTGGGATACCAGCTCTGGAAATGGTAACACCTAACAGCAGAAGTACTCAGGTACTTGTTCTCTGTCCTACAAGGGAACTGGCAAACCAGGTTGCCGATGAATTAAGCAAACTTGCAAAATACCAGCAGACAAAAATACTGCCAGTGTACGGTGGTCAGAACATCGACAGGCAGATCAAGGCTCTCAGAAGTGGTGTTCAGATTGTGATTGGAACTCCTGGAAGGATAATGGATCACATCGAACGTAAGACGCTGAAGCTAAACACTGTACAAATGGTTGTCCTTGATGAAGCTGATGAAATGCTTGATATGGGATTCAGGGAAGATATCGAAAGTATCCTCAGCAGTGTTCCTGAAGAAAGACAGACCATTCTTTTCTCAGCTACAATGCCTGCTCCAATAATGAAATTGGCTCAAAGGTTTCAAAAAAATCCGGTGCATGTCAAGACCATTCATAAAGTGGTTACAGCACCAAACATGGAACAATCCTATTTTGAAGTTAAGCATCATATGAAACCCGATGTCCTTTGCAGGATGATCGATATTTATGATGTCAAATCATCCCTTGTATTCTGTAATACAAAGAAAAAGGTGGATGAATTAGTTAGTCTTCTTAAAACCAGAGGTTTTCTTGCTGATGCGCTCCATGGTGATCTGAAACAGACCCAGAGAGAAAAGGTAATGGCAAGTTTCAGAAACGGGGAAATAGAGACTCTTGTTGCAACTGATGTAGCAGCCCGTGGTATCGATGTTGAAAACATCGAGGTTGTATTCAACTATGATATGCCACAGGATGAGGAATCCTATGTCCACAGGATCGGAAGGACAGGACGTGCAGGAAGGTCCGGAATAGCATTTACTTTCGTGACTCCAAAAGAGATCTACAAGATCAAAAGCATACAGAAGTACACCAAGACAAAGATAAAGAATCAGAAGGTCCCAACCAGAAGTGATGCTGAGGATTTCAAGGCTAATATGCTCGCAAAGAAAGTTAAGGAAACTATCGATGAAGGCCACCTTGGTAAATATATGCACTGGGTGGAGAGCATGTTAGATGAGGATTATACATCCATGGACATTGCTGCCGGACTTGTTAAGATAATGCTTTCCGGTAAAAAATAATTGAAGATCCGGGGGAAATCGTTGCCGGGGTATAATCCGGCATTTTCCCAATATATACGATTCATGTTATATAGTTTGAGCATGTTTAATAGAAATAGAATCAATTATCCGTAGTATGCTTAAAAATCAGATTTTTCAGCATGGGTCAAGGATGAATTTTGTTTTATTTGAATTGGATGTTTCCATTATTGTAATAATCCGCAGGCAGCATTTTCATGATGCCTTTGTTTTTGAATAAAGCAGGAATAAAAAGTTTACAAGCACTGAGGTATTAATCTGGCTAATTATAGAAGTAATAAAAGAAAAAGTAATGCACAGGGTGGAAATCCTGATGGAAATGAAGTTGTCAGGGTAAGAACTCCACGTAAAGAAAATGGTGAGGTTCTGGCAACAGTATCCAGTCTTCTTGGGGCTAACAGAGTAAGATTGCAATGTATGGATGGAATAGTCCGTATGGGGAGAATTCCTGGTTCAAAGAAGAAAAGAATGTGGGTCCGTGAAGGCGATATTGTTATAGCGACTCCCTGGGAGATCCAGGATGAGAAGGCTGATGTCATATGGAAGTACACCCGTCCGCAGATCAACTGGCTGGAACGTAAGGGCTTCCTTGGATGAGATGAATTCCATTATTCATCTTTTCTAATATCTATTTTAAATTCATTTAATATCGTTCTAACTTAACCGGGCAATAGCCATGGCTTTAAACTGTCTGGTAAATCTATTATTTTGATAAGTCGGCAGCTCATACATTAGTTTGAACTATAACATGTAGATAAAATCGTTAAAAGAATGGTAGTAATAATAAGTAAAAAGAGTATTGAAGTATCATATAAATGATACTTCTGTAATAAGATGAATGTGTTTATTCTGCGACTTCGCCGAATGCGAACTTTCTCATTACTTTTGTAACTTTAATTGTTACTTCGTCGCCTACGGATGTACCTGGTACAAAGATTACAAAGCCGCTTACTCTTGCAATTCCGTCTCCTTCTCTTGCAAGGTCTTCGATTGTTACGTCGTATGTCTCTCCGGCATCTACAGGCGCTGTGGTTTCATTTCTGTTAAACATTTAAATTCACTTCCTTTTTATAGCTTAAAATATCTGAGTAAGCTGAAAACATAATGCAAAATAGAAATCTACAGTTAAAGTAAATGCCATTTAGTGTCAGTACGTTTAGCGAATAACAGTCTTATTTTAAAGCACTCTTTCTAGGGTTTGTTTGTATATAAGGGTTGTGCATGTTATTGGTTTCTTATGAAAATTTACATGTATGACAATAAGCTCAAGCCTTTCAAAATGGGTTAAAATGCTTATATTTTCAGTCAGATTTCAAAGAATCCGGCAAAACTCCGTATTCACCAAATAGTTTTCCGTCAGCAAAAAGCTACTGAAAAATAAGCTCATGAAAGTTGAAGCGAGAACCTGGTATCATGCTGACAAACTGGTATTTCATGGCAAGGTGAGGTCGGAGCATCCTAACATATCTGTATTCTGGAATAGTGTGGAATATGCTTGCATATTCCTATGTATTCGTACTATCTAATATTCGATTATGCCTTTTTTATCTATAGTATTCAAAGAATATTATTTGTTTCTCATTCATTTTTCTAGAAGAAATCATTTGTTTAATAAGTGGCAGGGGGCATTTTTTTAATTCCTGTACATCATAATGATGATATATGAAAATATAGATATATTTATATTGTATGAATAAGTAGTAAATTATGTAATCAACAAACATATGAAAAACGGAAAAACAAAAGGTGTGAAATGTGGTGATCTCGGTTTCATCGAATCATTCCCTCAGACTTTGCCTTACATTACAGGTAATATCTACATATCCGCATTTCACCCTTAACATTTGAAGTGGAGTATGGGCAGGGAACCCGGAGCTTATGTTTGTTGATGCGGGTTATTGTCTATAGCAGGGGGGTTAACCCCCTTCAATTTATAGTTTATTCTATTTTTCAATGCTGTAATATGTTTATCCTCTTCACTCGTAGATAATTATCTTTTTAATAATCAGTGTTGTAAAAATATTATATGAATATACAACATTTATTCACAATGTTTAAATAGTTCAGACACCTATATTTCATAGGTGAATCAGTATGAAGAATAGTACCTATATTGAAATTAAGAGAGGTTTCATTCTAGTTTTGTTATATCTTTTTCTGATGATCTCACTGGGATTAACTTCCAGAATAACTCACATCATCTAAGACCTGATAAATCTAATTATTCATCGAGTCCTTTCTTTCCAAAAATATAGTTTGCCACTCTAATGGCATCCTTATCTCCTGTTTCTTTTCCTTCGTCGTCACTTAACTTGACCACAGGCATATCATCGATGCTGTGAAGTTTTATGACCATATTAAGGGGTGGACTGGATCTGAAGAAATCATGATTGTTGGTAATGCTCGTTCCAATACCAAAGATGCAGTTTATACGACCTTCACATTGTTTTTTAATCTCAATGGCATCTGATGCAGACAGTGAGTCACTGAAAACAACTACTTTTGTTAGTGGATCAATGTCCATTTTCTCATAATGCTGTACTACCCGGTCTGCAAACTTCAATGGGTCTCCACTATCATGGCGAACACCATCATATAATTTTGAAAGCTTCAGGTTGAAATTCCTGAAAAAAGGTTCCGAACCAAATGTATCGGAAAGTGCGATTCCCAGATTGCCTTTATAGACATTGACCCAGTTCTCCAGTGCGAAAAGGTTGGCATTGCGCAGCCCGATAAGTGCCGAGTTGCCCATTATCCATTCATGGCCAATGGTGCCTGTGGGCTTAACACCGTATTTTTTAGCAAGGTATACGTTACTTGTACCTGAGAACGTTCTACATTTATGGAGTATCCTGACCGCAAGGTCATGGATCTTAAAACTGCGTCTTCTGCGTGTTCCGAATTCTGAAAAACGACAACTGTTCTGCTCAAGCTCTTTAGCATTGCTTATCATAAGCTTTTCATATTCTTTCAGGAGAGTTTCATATCCTGACTCATTACCATGTTTCTCATCCTTCCAGTCTGTTTCTATTATTTCGAAATAGAGTTCAGATATCGTGGCCATGAGGATAATCTCCCAAAGGATACTGCTATGCCAGGGACCTTTAATTATCAGGTCAAGGTCTGCATCCTCAGTCAGTCTCACAATCACTTCAGATGGATCAAAACGATAGTTTTTAAGGTACTCAACATAACTGGGTTTAAAATACGTACACTCTGCTCTCAGCCATGTGTATTCATCCTCTGTCAGGATGAGTTTAGGTATGTCTTCATCAATGATCCGTCTCAGCTCTTCTACAAATTCGTTTGTGAAGCGCTGTTTTCCCCTGTTGGTAAAACGATATTCTGCATATGCCTGCGGAAATAGCTCAAGGATTGCCATCTGCATCGTCAGTTTATAAAGATCATTATCCAGTATTGAGCAAATCAAGTTGTTTCTTCCTGTATACTTATTAATAAGTAATTGCTGTAAGCCTTCCTACATGCGTATAACTTTTATCTATTTATCATGTTTGCTTGTTTTCTCTGTTAAAGCTTTAATGCATGATCAGAAGTCAGTCTGGTATATATTAATATAGTTTTGCGTTATTATTATGTACAGCACCACAAAAAAGAAGGGATTCATTTTGAGCGGCAATATAATGAATGAGGATAAAAACGGAATGTACTTGCAGGAATTTGAAAGCCTGCGATCAGAGATAATCTCTTTGAAAAAGGATGTCAATAGGGCACTTGAACGCTCCAATCGCCATCATATGGATGCCCGTTTCATGGAAATGAAAGGCGATCTGTCACGACCCCTGCTCCATTATATGCTTGAGGATACAAAAGAAACTTTTGAAGAAGGGTTTTGCACAGAATGTGATAAAAAAGAGATATGCAAACCTGCATTTTCCAACCTCCTTCATGAAATGGCCTTACTTCTCCTTAAGGACAGAGCCACAGAGGATGCACTGGCTCATTTCAGGGAAAGGTTCGATGAACTCAAAGGTTTTGCAATTACAGATGACTGTGATGGTTGTGTGCGGACCGCTTCCCGGATATTTGATAAACAAATGGGACTTATACGCTCGTTCAATGTGACCTCTAAGGAGGAATTGATTTCTGAGAACAAAGTGCATATCAACGATATATCAGACGACGTTGTCACTGATGTATGTGAACCTCTTGCCAATAAACAACGCCTGGCTATTCTCAGGTCCATCAATTCCGATACCAGAAGTTTTTCAGAACTTTCAAAGATAACAGGTCTTCGTGGTGGAAACCTTCTCTTCCATATACAGAAATTGCTGGATACTGGTATGATACTCCAGAGAACCGAGCGAGGGGATTATATGATTACAAAAAAAGGTCATCTGACATTAAAAGGAATGGCCGAGCTCTATGAAAAGCTCAGCAACATCTAATTATTCCGGAGCGTTTCATCAGCTGGAATTGAAGAAGCACAGTAAATTATCAGAATAACTTTGTCACTTTTACTGGTTCACAATCTTTAAGCTTCATGTAGATCGCCATTATCTCTTCAGCACTTTCCTTTCCCACTCTTTCATTTATCAGTTCAAGGAAAAGTGTCATGTAATGAGGCGGTACACATCCAAGACTCTCTTCTCCTGTTCTTATAAGTGATAAAAGGTACTCCAGGTCCTCATCATCCAGGGCTGATATCCGGTTCCTGAAATCCTCCTCGCTTTTTGCATAATGGTTTGAGAGTGGCGGAAGTATGGATCTGTATGGTGCTTTTGAGCCTGCACACTCAAGTCCTGCACACTCGGGAGCTACCTTCTTCAATACTGCTATATCTTTAGGGGATAGTTCTCTTGCCATATTCTCGCCTTTATTTGTTTTTGCTTTTTAATTTACGGTACTACTAATATTATAGAACACCTTTGAAATAATGGCCATGATCGTATTCCTCATCCCTTGAGGACTTCAGTTTGATCTGTTTTCCATCAAGTGCCTTTCTGAAATTACGTGTGATATCCTTTACGTCCTCTTTTCCATAAAGGGAAAGATCAAGTCTGAGCACATCAGCACCTGAATCACAGAGTTTGTCAATTTCCTCCACCATGTTCAGCACAGTTGAATTATAGATAAGGGTACGTTCATCTTTCCTTCTAACAGGGAATGACCCTTTGCTATTGTCTATAAGCAGTACCTCACCGTCATCTTTGATCATACCATCATCAATGAGGGGCTTTAGCAGGTCATTCTTTGTCACAAGTAAAAGTTCACGTCCGTAGGCCATGACCTCTACCTGGAGAGCCGGATCAGTGTTGACACATGCATCCTGAGTTTCCTCCAGGTTCAGTTCACTTGAAAGTGTCACACGGTAAGCACCGGATTGTTTGAATGCATTTGTCGTGTAAGCATTGAATGGGTTGAACTCCTTCTGGGCGACGAACGGCACATTCAGTTCATTTGCCAGCCGTACAGGTCCGTAGTTGGAACATGCAAGTTCAAATCCTGCATCGATGACCTGTTGCATCTGTTCTTTCAACTCCGGCATATCCTCTTCAAAGCTTATCTGTGGTGTCATCAGGACAAATTCTATATTTTTTTCCTTCAGGCCGTTAGTCCTGAGAATATTGTCCTCATTCATCAGCTCAGTGAACAGGTCAATGGGTGCATAGATAATGTCAGCACCGGATTTGGATGCAACGAAGATGGAATCAATATCTGCGACTTCAACACTTAACAGGGGTATTTTCGACCCGGTTTTGGTTTTTTCTCTATTATATCCCGTAGAAACATCAGGACAACTGCGGTTCCTGCCCAGACGGGGGAATCTGGAATTGAAAAGTTCCTCAACCGCTTCTCTTCTGGTGCCGGAAAGCGCTCCCAGTGGAATGAATATATTGTCGTCAACATCCAGAACTATGTCTTTTGCGTGGAATGTTGTATCGCCCAGTTTTCCAAGAGCGGTTATTATCTGTTCTTTGCTTGTGGGCGAACTTTTTGCTTCCTGCACTATGTAATCGCTGATTGCTTCAGTTTCCATGTTCCTGCTTTTCACACTAATGCGCAGTTTTTCTCCCTTTCTTGCATGGATATTTATTATCAGGGGAGTGGATTGAAGTTCAATATTTTGTAATCTTTCAAGCAATTGCGGGTCAGTGGAAACATAGACTTCATCATTCTTTCTTACGGATTTGCTGGTCTTTGCACTTATCAGCAGAGTGGCATCCTCGCCTTTCTTAGCAATTTGTACGGCTTCTCCCTTAACAATAATTCCATGCACACGACAACCGATAATTCTTACCGGGGTATTTATACTGATGCCATCATTCACTTTTATGTCATGGAGCGGCTGAATGGTCAGTTTACCTTCTTCCTGTGACTTGGTTATATTTGCTACCTTTCCAAGATAGGCACCATAATTAGCACTGTATTTGCGCTGTGTGACATCTTTTTCACCAAGCACGAAACCCCGCGTAAAACCCCTGTAGAACAGTTTTGCAAGCTCGTTCTCCATTTCTTCCAGTTCATCACTGCTGAAATTCTCACCAGACTCGCATACTTTTTCCGCAACGCTTTTGTAGGTTCTGGCACTGGCGGTCACGTACTCAGGTTTCTTCATCCTGCCTTCTATCTTCAGACTTTTGACACCAGCTTCTATAATATCCCCGAGTCCCGGAAAGGTACAGAGTTCTGCACAGCTTATCGGATAATCGCCTACGAGTTTGCTGTCTATGACCTGTCCGTCTACTGACATTTTGAACGGTCTTCTGCATGGCTGGAAACATGCGCCCCTGTTTGCGCTTCTGTCCGTGATGGCAGTACTGAACAGGCATCTGCCCGAGAATGAATAACAAAGAGCACCATGCACGAAAAGTTCGATCTCCACAGATGTTTTGTCTATGATACTTTTGACCTGCTCTGTGGTCAGTTCTCTTGAAAGTATAACCCTGGAAGCACCCGCATCCCCGATGAAATCAACACCCTGCGGGTTGTGTATTGTCATCTGGGTGCTTGCATGTAGTGGAAGGTCCGGAAAATGCTCTTTAAGCAAAAAGAACAGGCCAAGGTCTTCCAGTATAATGGCATCTATGTTGTACGCATATGCCTTGTGAACAATATCAATTGCCTCTTGCATCTCATTTTGCTTGAGGGGTATATTCAGTGCCATGAACACTTTGACACCATAGGAATGTGCAAGATCGATGTTATCCCTGAGTTCCTCAATAGAAAAATTTGTTGCACCCTGCCGGGCATTGAAATGCCCAACTCCCAGGTAAACAGCGTCGGCTCCTCCTTTTATGGCGGCTCTCAGGGCTTCAGGGTCGCCAGCAGGTGCCAGGACTTCCGGGGGTGTACAGTTTGAAGGTTTGTTATTATGCATGCAGATCAGATTCTTGTTAGATTGAATGGTAAAACGATAATTATGATATAGAATGCAGGAACGGAAAGGAACAATAAACCTTTCCGTATCGGCTTTGTGATATGTTCGTCTAATTTAAAACAATTTCCTTGACTATTTAATCCCTACTGATTCACATCACTATATTGAAACTCAATTGTGGTCCCTTTTCCGATGAGCAGGTTATATGAGTCAGTCGCTTCGTTATACTTGACGAGCACATTGAATAGTTTGATTATACTGCCATACTCAGCTTTTGTGATGGCTTCGTTATCTTCTGAAAGGTTATGAACTGGCAGTACAGCATAGACTGCCTTTTTAGAAGTACCGTCACATATCCTGTATAGCTTATACCTCTCATCACCCAGATCTTCAGACATAACTGAACATGCCACATTTATGCGTTTCTTATTGTGCATATCCATTTTTGACATGCGGGCGAATTTTGCTTTGTCAGGAATAACGAGATTCTGCTTTGATAATTTATCTTTCCTGAGTATTGCATATGAGTATTTGATATCTGTATTGATGTAACGATATGGCTCATCGCATTCTGCAAGTTTTAACATGAGTCTGGTGGGTTCGATGTCCTTTTTGTGCTCAAAGCTCCAGCATGTCTCAAGGGTGCATTCACCTGACCAGATGAAAGAACACGGGCTATAGATTTTGATGCCCATTCTCTTCAGCATTATGGTGAGCGTTCTCATCTCAGTTGAATTGACCTTGTCAGCAGGCTCTATTATTATAATACTGCCATCCTCTGAAAGTTTTCCTGCCATATTCTTTACAATATCGGCTTTTTGCTCCATGCTCAGGTCTTTCATTTCATTCAGTACATTGGAAAAGACCATGAGGTCAATATTATCTGGCAGCTTTTCGATATCCAGTTTACTGGCATCAGCCCTGATGGGTTCTTCAACCGTGACATTTGATTTTATGTCTGCATACTGTGATACCAGGAAATTGTATGCTTCGATATTCTCATCGAACAGTTCAATTGTATGGATGTTTGCCTTTCGGTCATCAAGGCGGTTATAAAAGTCAATAACTGCCAGTGGGATGGTGCCAGGTCCGGTTCCTACATCCAGTATTTTCATACGGTTCTTCAACAGGCCGTCCTTTGCAAGGTCATAAAGCAGATACTGGAACTGTATAAAATACACAGGGAATTGGTAAGCAAGATATCCCAGAGTGCTATATCCTGTCTCGTAGCTTATATTTCTGGAATTACCTTTTTTCCAGTAGTCAGCTTTCTGGGAACGAATGGCTCTTCTGATCTTTTCCATGACCATTTCGTCATCCCAGTTTTTGCTGGTTTTTTTCTCGATGTATTGTTCAACAAGACGTTCCATCTTCCTGGAAACAGCTGTTGACTTGAAAAAGAAAGCATTCTTTTTTATTTCGTCATCTGTCAGTTCCATCTTCTTCAGAGGAGCGGCACGAACGATTTTGAAATCCTCTTTATCGGCAACAACATCGACTCCAAGGTCAAAAAACAAAGGCTTAAGGGTTTTGTATACCTGCTGGACTGATGTTTTTTCCTTAAGGTAATCTGTAAGCTCTGATAACATGAACTCTGGTTTCATACGCGAAACGTATTTGAATGTGGATATGATCTCCCTGTCTGACATTATGGTTTCATAGCCTTTACCACATGATAAATATACTGATTAAAGTTCTTGTATAGTAACCTATTAGGTGTAGGTTTCAAATCGAATAACTTAAATACGAAAACAATTAATCAATCTTAGTTGTCTTAAATCAATTAAAATGGACTACCTCCAAAGATCAAGACGGCAGAAGTGGATCAATTCCAATGGACGAGGGATCTCCACAACAGAAACCAGGATTGATAATATGGGACCTGAAAAACCACTATTCAAGAAAATAATAGAAAAAGCACGGGAGTCCGTTCTGAACTTTGACAGCGGGGAAGCCGAATCTGCCGTCCGGGAAGCGGTTGATGCAGGCATGGACCCTGTCGACCTTATAGAGCTCGGATTCATTGAGGGTATGAAAGAGATGGGAGATCGTTTCGAAAAAGGGGATGTTCCTCTCTTACATATCTTTGCAGCATCAAGAATAGTGGAAAAAGGTCTTTCCCTGCTCAAATCCTGTGCAATGGAAAAGAAACTGGACCTGAGGATGTTTGGTAATATTGTTATGAATGCCTGAGGGCACAATTTTATTTATTATACCTACCTCCTTTTTAATCTATTTTTTCAGAAGAAAAAAATCTCTGTCTGTATTGACTGTAATATTTATTAGTGATGAACATCCATTTTTTTTTATGGATGGTTCTGCCACACATGAACAATTCCTGATGCGCCAGTCAGACATTCTGATAGCTGACGGTCAATATGAAAAAGCTATATCCTGTCTGGATGAGATACTAAAAGAGCATCCTGATAACGAGCATGCTCTCTCGATGAAAGGATTTGCGTATTGCCTGATGGGGGATTCTGAAAAAGGTATTGAATGTCTGGAAGAAGCACTGGAAATCGATCCATGTTCAAAGGAAGTTCTCATAATCTTTGCAGATGCCTGCCTGCGATCTTCCATGCCTGAAAGGTCACTTGAGATACTGGACAAGGCAATAAGCTTCTATCCGGATGATGATGGACTTGTAATGTTAAAAGAAGTCATCATTATGGTCAGGAATAAAAATGATATAGATTCGTCTTTGAATTAACTGCAAAACATTAACTATTTAAAACAACACCATCCATTTATTTGTATGAGCTGGTATGTAATTGATGCAGTTGAACGCGCAATAGAAAGGACGCGGACGTGTCTTTTTGAGCCGATCGACATATGGAAATGGCTAAAACTCACCATAATTGTCTTATTCATAGGCGGTGGAGGTGGTTTTAATAGTGGCGGTAATAGTGGATCCTACAATAACTATGGCGGGTCGGGGTCAGACTTTTCAGGAATTCCACAGGGGTTCATCGATGTCGTTAGTAATTTCTATGAGCATCTGATGTCTTATTCTGAAGCTACACTAATCATTTTTGCCATAGTATTGATATTCCTGTTCCTTCTTCTCCTGAGCCTGATCGGAAGTGTAATGGAGTTTGTTTTTGTAGAATCACTCGTTCGCAATGATGTGCGTATCCGGGAGTATTTCAGCAGATACCTGATGAAAGGAGTGGCTCTTTTCATCCTGCGTATAATTATAGGTCTGGGGACTCTTCTGGCTTTTGTTATTCTTGCATTGCCTCTGTTATTTATGACTGGTATTGTGGATGGTGGCATTGACCGTTTGGGTGGAGCTTCAATTATGCTCCTTATAATGGGGCTTATAGCCATTCTCTTTATAATTGTTATAGTTGCAGGCATAATAGGATCGTTTATCAACCTCGCTATACCTGTTTCCCTCTACTCGCAAAGTAGCATATATTCAGCCCTGTCACGGGTGTTGGGGCAATTCAGGCATGACTGGCAGCAGATAGTTGTGTATTGGGTAGGTCGTTTGATACTTGCTATTGCAGCAGGCATACTTGTGGCAATCGTGGGACTCATAGCAATTATCATATTGGGGATATTGCTTCTTATCGTGGATGTCATTCTTTATTTTGGTTTTTCAGCAATACTTGCGGATACCGCCGTTTGGATTCTGTTCATTCCGATACTGATTGTCGAGTTTATAGTTTTCATATTTGTGATGACCTTTGTAGGAATGCCTGTAAGGGTTTTTATGAAATACCACATGCTCACTTTCCTGCAGAAATGGTATCCTCTGGACATTCCTATGTTTGATGCCTATCATCATATAGGCGAGAGCAACATGGATGAATGGCTGAATGAAGCTACAGCACCTGATGAATAACTCTGTTTTTGAGGGCAAACAACCGTTTGCTTTCAAATATTTTTTTAGATATGTGGAATTCTGTTTTTAACCGGGCAGCAGGATTTTTTTAATGGCATGAACCCTTGTCATAAAATAGATATCATCTACTGTCTTTGTACGCTTATGGCCAGAATAGTCCTTGCTTCTGCATCTGCAAGAAGAAAAGAGTTGTTAGAACAATTGATAGGCACGGATTTCGATATCTGCATCAGTTCCTATGCTGAAGACACGGGCAAGGGCCTGAAGCCGATAGAACTTGTCATGCATCATTCTCGTGAAAAAGCGGTTGATGTGGCAGGAAATCTCAAAAAAGGCATAATAATCTCTGCTGACACGGTTGTTGTCTTCAAGAATGAGGTGCTTGGAAAACCTGCTGACGAAGATCATGCAAAGGCGATGTTGGAAATGATCAGCGGACAAAAGATAAAGGTCATCACCGGATTGACTGTGAAAGATGCCGGAAGCATGAAGGAAATCACGGAATGTGAGATAACTGATGTATGGATGCAGGAAATGTCAGATAAACTAATAGAGGACTATGTGCATACGGGTGAACCTTTAGGTAAAGCCGGATCTTTTGGAATACAGGGGAAAGGGGCTATACTTGTTGAAAGGCTGGAAGGTGACTATTTTAATGTAGTGGGTCTGCCTCTTTTCAGATTATCACAGGTGCTTGAAAAATTCAATATAAATGTTCTGGGTGTATAAATTCAGGAATGGTCAAAGTACAATTAGTTGAAAGTACAATACTCAAAGTAACTAAGGTAAACAACAAAAAATAAAACAAGGAAGGAAAAGAAGAAAAAATCCAAATGAGATATTTTTAGATTTTCCTGTTCTTCTTTCTTAGAATTCCAACAGCACAAAGCATTGAAATAACCAGCATAGGAATCTCAAATCCCGGTGATTCTTCTTCTGCGGTTTCTTCTGCAGCCATCTCTTCTTCAACAGGTATCTCTGATTCAAGAAGTGCATATGTTGTTGGCGTTTCAAGTTTCAGGTCATGGAGTTTTACGGCTGTACCTGTTTGTCCGCTTGCAGTTATTAGGCCATCTGCGATAACATCCACTTCAAAACTGTATGATTCATCTGCCGGAACTGTCATCCTCACAGTACCTCTTGTCCTTTGACTTTGTTCCACGTTTGGGACAACGACACTGCCAGTGTATCTTGTGTACTGGTCAACAACTGCTGTGACAACTATAGTGACTTTATCCACTTCATCACCCTGATTGTAGATTCCGGGTGAAGCTTCAAAGATAATGTCCTCGCCATAGTTTGTTGCCTGTATGGTTTCTATCATAAGGTCGGTAAGAATCACATTTGAAACAGGGGCAGTTGTCTGTTCAATGAGTCTAATCTGGGTAATGTACTCATCCACAAGATTATTGTCCTCGAACAATTCTACCATAACCAGTTGCTCTCCACTTTTCGGTACGTTGAAAGTGAGGGACTTGTAGGTTTGTGAGCCTGCTTTAAGGTAACCCACATTCTCCATATGATCCGATGTAATGAGGTTCGTATATGGGTCCTTTGTTTTCACCTTAATGGAAAGTGTACCTGTGTCACTACTTTGAGGGTTTTGTACATAGACAGTTACCTTGAGTTCGAACTCTTCATCTGCCGGTGTTGACATTACATCCACGTTAGTAATCATAGGATGTTGTGCTTCTTCGACCACATTTTCATTAAGGCATCCGCTGCAGATGCAAAAAAGAAAAATGGAAAAGAAAAGCAGAAAGTTCATAACTTTCATGCTATCGCCTACAGCTTAACTGTCAGCACCAATGTTTGCTCGTCTACTATGTGGTCGCCATACATTAACCTGACATAAACATCGGTCTCACCGTTTGGTGCATCTTCTTTCACAGGTATTTCCAGTCCTTTTGTATAGGATGTTCCACTTCTTGCCATCGCCTGGGTTATATTCATGGAAGCCTGGTCTGCTATGAGCTTGTTATCGACATCTGCAACAACAGTGAGGATTCCGGCAGGTATTGTACTCTGTCCTTCATTCTTTACTGAGAATGTAATGGTTGCATTGTCTCCTGCTTTAAGTTCCCATGTTTCTGCTGCAGATGTGCGCAGTGAATCCATATCCGCTACAAATCCAAGGAACTGGAGTTTTACATCCGGAAGTATCGTCACTTCTACAGGGACTGATTTTGTCTTTGCTATCTGCAATCCTTCATCATCTGCTCCAGAAAGGTAGCTGATGGTCACTGCAGAGTCATTTACATCTGTATCAAAGGCAGGTGCCATTATCTTTGCATTAAGAATGGCAGATTCTGCAGTATCTTCTTTTCCTGCAATGTTAACAGAATCTGTTCCTGTAACTGTAAAAGGCATGTAACTTGAAACCATTACAGAATCAATCGACTGTGTGGCATTGTTAGTTACTCTCAGGGAGATATCCTGTTCCTGGAATTCCTTAATGACTACCGGGGAGGCATCAAGGAATACATTTTCAGGAGTTACAGGGTCTACGGGTTCAATTGTTGTTGTACAACCTGATATCAATACCAGGGCTAAAAGCGATGTGATCACTATTATTTTCTGGACTAGTTCTCTCATAATTAGTACCTCACTTTTGAAAGTACTTAAAAGTTTAAAAATCCTTTGATAATTTTTATTTTAAGTTTTTATTTATTACTTAACTATATTATTATGTTAGATGGTTATGTCATAATTCAATTGAACATCATTAAAAGACCGTAATATTCAGTAAAAGGAATCTTTAAACCAGATTAAGGATAGTCTTTTAAATAAGCCGTATCCATTGCATTATGGAGGAATCCTGTCTGTCTGATCTAACATTGAAAGAGCGTTTTATTTATTCCCTGGAAAGAAAAGATGTTGATAAAGTACCTGTTTGTTCGGTGACCCAAACCGGAACGGTCGAACTTATGGAAATGACCGGTGCAAAATGGCCTGATGCGCATTATGATCCTGAGAAGATGGCAACGCTGGCTATTGCAGCACATGAGCTTACAGGACTTGAAGCAGTAAGGTATCCTTTTTGTAATACGGTTATAGCTGAGACCCTCGGATGTACTTTTGATGAAGGGTCTATGGATACACAGCCTTATCAGCTTGATTTTCCATGCAAGAAGAAGGAAGATGTTGCAGAGATAATTGTTCCCGAAAACCTGCTTGAAAGCAGGAGAATAAAAATAATGCTTGAAGCCACTGATATAATAAAAAGCAGGGTTTCAGATGATGTTCCGATCATAGCAGGAATGATTGGACCTGCAGCTATTGCTTTCTACCTATGTGGTGCGAAGAACTACCTCCGATGGTGTATAACTGAACCTGAACTTCTAACACAGCTCTTTGCTATGGGTACTGAGTTTTGTATAGAATATGCCAATGCTCTTTTTGACCGTGGGGTGGATGCAGTAGTCATAATAGATTCCGAAGCCGGTCCTGACATATTCCCGCCACCACTGTTCGAATCTCTTGTACTTCCACATTACCGCCTACTTACAGAGAGAATGACCGGTCATTCAATTCTTCATATTTGCGGTGATGCCACAGATATTCTTGAATCGATGGCCGAATCCGGATTTGAAGGACTCAGTATAGAAGAAAAGGTGGATCTCGCTTATGCAAGCAAGATGGTTTCAGACAGGGTATGCCTTGTAGGTAATGTGTCTCCTGCTGCCACCTTACTTGGTAAATCCCCTGAGCATATCAAAAAAGAAGCAAAACAATGTATTGCGGATGGAGCAGGTATCCTTGCTCCCGGATGTGGCATAGCCCCGCGTACTCCTATTGGGAACATCAGGGCTTTTGTGGAAGCAAGGGATGAATTCTATGCAAAATAAGGATTATTGCACTACAATAGTAGTGCTATTATGATGGTGCTATTATAGTATCTTCTCGTAAACATCTGTCCAGTGAAGCTGGGAACCGGCTGCAATAAACATCGAAACGGATAATGCCTCTGCTATTTCATCTTCAGTGGCACCATTATCCTTTGCTCTCTGGGAATGTATGGCGGTACATTTCTCGCATCTGAGCAGTACTGAACAGGCGATAGCCATAAGTTCTTTGGTTTTGGTGTCAAGAGCTGCATCTTTGAATATGGATGCACGCATTTTTCCAAAGGCTTCTGCAGTTTCAGGTAATCTTTCGTTCAAATATGTCATGATCTGTCCTCTGCTATAGATTTATTTCATGGTTAAAAGCTTATAGGTCAGGTCATTCTGTGGACCATACATTCACTGTTTTGTTTGCTTAGTGTAGGTATTTTTATCATGCTGGAGTAAGAAGACCACCGTTTTCAAACTCACATTAAACCAAAGATTTAATGGGAGTTCTAGTTCTTCGAACTGGAACAAGTGGATGAATTAAGTCCATTCTCCAAGACAACCATTTCGTTTAACTTAACACAAACTATTTAATGTGATAAGTAATATATAACACTGTATGTTAAAAGCCTACACGTATAGAATGTATCCTACAAAAGAGCAAGAAGAGATGTTCTTTCAACATTTCGGT
>OBLN01000030.1_pt1 | contig 49575 bp, 45 predicted proteins | sample 1519301 | NCBI WGS metagenome assembly OBLN01 (sample SAMEA2452533, study PRJEB22499) | sediment metagenome | reverse complement strand
TCTGAAGAAACCGATTTCAGTTTAGAAACTGCCTTATTAATTATTTTCTCATTCAATCCAAGCCTTTCAGCCGCAAAATAATCTATAAGATCTTCTTTGCTTATATTATTTTTCTTCGCTCTTAACGGCAATGCAAGCTCTTCTATAGGGTTAGGAATAGCTATGGTTGTATTCAAAAGATCATAAACGGGTGAAAGCCGGACTTTGCCGCCTTCATATAACAGAGAAAAGTTCTTGAGGTGCATATCCTCATTGCCTGTAATAAATGAAAACAAAGCCAGCCTGAAAAGCTTTTCTTTTTCAACCTGTGGGAAGGTGCAGTATTTTTCTATTATCTTTGCAACCTGTTCCATACTGGAGCGATACTTAGTGTTTCTGGTGGCACCGGATAACTGGGCATTTTCCGGTTCGCTCGCTTTAACACTGCAAAAAACCTGTAAAATTTTAAGAACAATCTAATCAACCCGGACGGGTAAAGCAGAGATGATCCTTTCTATATTATTCTGATTTTTGCCGAAATCGACCAAGGTAAGCTTCACCGAGGAGCTGCTGGTAAAAACCGCATGAGTACCTTTTCCGGAATCAGGAGTCAAAACAACTTCAATGGTTTCTCCCCAGCTTTTCCATGTCATATCCGTTTCCGCATTTATTTTGCCATTCTCTATATCTTTCTGTGTAACTCTGTATTTCAGACCAGTTTCCAGAGTATTGCAGACAGTATCAAAAGCTTCGTCAAAACTCAGAGGTATGTTCACTGTAATAGATGCAGACGGCTTGACGGTTTTGCATGCTGAAACTTTGCCAGAGCCACTGAAGCAGCTTATTACATAAATTATGCTGCTGAATATCAGCCCGAAAAGAAAGCCTGCGGTAACTCCGATTGTGAAAGCACTCTCAAACCCCAATACCGGCACTTTCAGTAAAAAGATGATCAGCCCGAAGGTTGCCCCTGAAACTGCAAATAAACGTAAATAGACTCTCAAAGCTCTCTCTCCTGAGTTCTTAAAAGTTAAGACCGAGACTCATATAAACATCATCTTTATTGTCATCAGCCAAGCCGTTTTTAAATCCGGCAGATAATGATAAATCCGGAGTAATATAATAGTGCGCATCAAGTTTCAGGGCTCCTTCAGAGGTGTCATAACCCAGTCCGTAACGCATTATGTCTGCACTGAGGCGTACTTTGAAATCACCAAAGGACTTACTGAACCCGCCTTCCAGACCGGCTCCGGCGGAAAAACCTTCTTCATACCCTGTTGAAGCACGGATCTTTGTATTAAAAAGTCCGTAAAGCAGTCCTCCGTAAACTTTATAAGCCTTGCCGCCGCCCGGATTTATGAAAGCAGCGGTTGAGTGCGGTTCATCCAGATGCTCCAGACCAAAATTCATTTTCCATGACACAGGGCTGAAAATTTCCGTAACAGAAGCAAGGGAATATATATCAACAAAACTAAGCTTTTTCAGAATGAGATCCTCATTCTCTTCTTTTCTCACGGTTATATCAAAAAAAGCCAGTGAAGAGCCCTCAAGAAACCCGATGTCGCTGTCTTCAGGTGTATGCAGAGCCGGACGCCAGTTTATTTCACTGAAAAGGTTTCCGTTGCTGCTGCCTGTTTTTAAACTGACCTTTGAGGGTCTGTGCCCCTCAAGAGGCTCTTTTGGGACAGAGAAATTATACTCTATTTTTTCAGGTATTGCAGCACGGCGGCGGAGTACGCCAATAAGCTCCTCAGTGTACTGGTTTACCTCTTTTTTTCTGTTTTTGAACTGAGTGTATTCAATCCAGAAATCCAGCAGACGGATTTTATCCTTGTTATTAAAATCTTCCTGTATATCCAGCTTATCCTGTTCAATTGCCTGAACTGCTGCCTGATAAATGGCCGGTTCCATGTCTTTGAGCATTTCTGCCATTCTGGTGGATTGTGACGGGCGGAAAACAGCTTCGCCGAGCAGCCCCTTGTCTCTCAGAATATAAATGGTATCTATAGGGATAACCCACAAAAAGCCCTCTGTCAGATGGGACTCCGGTTTTGCGGCTTCAATGATAAACAAAAGGTTATACGCACAGTTTTCATCAAAAAAGTAATAACGTGACCATGTGTGCTGTATTTCATAAGAATGCAAAACCATCCTGCGGACCTCTTCAGGGGTGAGTTTAAGCTCATACTCCCATATGTCTCGCTGATTGATGTTATCATATTCTCTTATTTTTCTGTGATACGGTAAAATTTCAGAACGTCCGGCGTAAAGCCCTGTAACGCCTTTAACAGCATACATTATCCCGCCGTCTGTACCGTTGTAATCGGCTGCGTAGGTGATCGCTGTGGAAACGAGCTTACTGTCAAGGGAGGAGTCAAAGCGTATTAATGTATGACCAAACATAGATGCAGGGCTGTTCATATGATAAAACGGGAAAATAATGCTGGCCTTAACAGGGTTTATGCTGTCCATAAACTCTTTGAGTTCAATACATTCATCAAGATGAAGATCTGATAAGGGTTTCCCCAGCTTTTCGGCAAGAAATTCCGCACGTAACGGAAAGCGGCACACAGCAGAGCCGTCACCCCTTAAATTGTCTCCATATATGTTTTCATACAAAGACAAAATCTCCGCATACGGATCATATTTGCCGTTTTTGTTAAGAAAAAAATCAGGATCGTCCACAAGGCTCCGGTTGCTGAAAACTCCTCTTTCATAGTGCAGGAGAACCTGCCACTCGTGAGAGCTTGCAGCTTCTGATAAGATATCATGCTCATCTGAAAAAGCAGCTTTGAAAGGAAGGAGCAGAAAAAGACACAAAAGGAAGGCACACCTCACGGTGCGCCCCTCTTTAGTTTGTTTAGATTGTTGCATATATTGAATCTACTACCTGAGCATATTCAACATCAGCGGAAGGGAAGATAACAGCAAAGTTAGCCTGAAGTTTTGCAGAGAAAGCGTTAACATCAGCAACTTCCATGAGTTCAGCAAGGCTTGTTAAAGTTTCGCCGCTGCCTTTTGCTATATCAATGGCAAGAAGGTCAAGGTTAGCCTGAACAAATTCATTCACTTTTTCGGAAGAAGCAAACTTAGAAGGTTTTTCGCATCCGAGAGTACCGGAAGTGATACCGAAAGTCTGGTTACCTGAAGTTCCATTAGTTGTCACAGCAAAAGACTGAACAATAACGGAGTCCTGCTCACCGAGCAGATGGGTTCCGAGTCCGCAGCCTGTATTTCCGGCAGCAAAAGCGGCTCCGGTAAACACTGCACTTACAGCAAGGGCTACAAAGATTTTTTTCATAATTATCCTCCAACAGCTTTCAGGTTCATATGAATACAAAAGAACCGAAACTGACATGAATAATGTTATCATATAGCCCAGAAAATGCTTGTTATTTCTCACAAAAAATTAACTTTTTTTAAGTTAATATCCTCTTTATCGTATGTTCAAATTTCAGCAATAATGATTTAACTCACGCTGAACACAGGACAACTCAGCCGTCCATACCCACTAATTCACCATTGAGCTGTCATCAAACACAATCATATCTCCTTAAAATACTAGTGCAAAAGAGGATATTACTGCAAGTCTCTTTTCCCCATTGTTTGAAGGAGTACAGCAGTACAAAATGCCTAAACACTAATGGAGGTTAAGTATGCGTAAAGCAGCTTTAGTACTTTTATTTACGCTGATTTGCATTGCCGGCTACGCAGGCAAAAAATCAGTAGACAAAGCAGACGTTACATTTGTTGACTCAAAAAATTGCTTTGAATGCCACGAAACGGTCAAAACACTTCACGAAAGAGGCTCACACGCAGGTGTGAACTGCGGCTTCTGCCACTCTGTTCCGAAGGAACATTCCACAGAACCGTCCGAAAAAAACCGCCCGACTGTGCGCACAGACCACAGGGCATGCGCTCAATGTCACGATGCTGAACTTAATGACATGCTCAATACCAAGTATCATATGTCATGGGCAGGAAAAAACGGTGCTGCAAGTTACCAGCTTGTAAAAAGAGCCGACGGTTCATTCCAAAATGTCCAGACACGCATACCTCGTTACCATGTGGGAATTCTTGCTGATCTGACAGTAAACCGTATGGGCGGAAGATATGACTACAAACCCGGATATTCCGAAGCTGTTCCCGTTGAAAAGCTTTGGGACTCTGTGCAGGATCTTCATCCGGAAGACGGCGATAACATGTACAGAACAAGACCAAGCACCGCATGGCGTCCCCAGAAAATGAAGGGAATAGCAAGCACCGCCTTCTGCCTTAAGTGTAAATCTGCTGATAACATACTCGATTATTCCTACCTCGGCAGAAAGGGAACAGGAGCGCCCCTTGACTTAAAATCCCCTATCTTCCCGACAATTAAAAAAATGGAGACAAGCTTTAACTGCAACTTCTGCCATGATCCTCATTCCGCTGAACCCCGTGTTGTAAACGACATCCTTATTGAAGGGATGACCGATCCGAAATATAAAGACAACGGCTACCAGAAGAATGCAGGCAAAACAATGGCAAAAGCTGAAATTATAAAAATGGGTGAACGTGGCTACGAACGCCGTATAGCTATCCTTGAGCGTCCGGATTCAAACCTTATGTGCGGTCAGTGCCATATGGCATTCCACACTGCTGTCACCTACAAGGACAGAGACACTGACGAGAAATTTTCCGGTACGGATTTCGGTAACCTTTCGACAACCCTTTTTACGAAAAGCCCGCTTGAAAACCAGGAATATTATAAAAAACATAACCTTTACAACAAGGTTCATCCCGTAACAGGAACAAAATACGCCTCAATGGAAGACCATGCGCAGCTTGAAATAGTTTCCCAGTCTGCACACGGTAAAGCAGGAGTAGGATGTACAGACTGCCATTTTGCTAAAACTGCTGACGGACATATGGAGCATCAGCCATCGCTTCCAACTGAGAAAACAGCTATGACATGCCTTAGATCCGACTGCCATGGTGCAGGAACAACATATAACTGGACACAGGCTGAACAGGCTCTCTATCAGATAGAAGTTATCCAGCAAAAAGCACGCAATCAGCTTACATATCTGCGTACAGAGCAGGATAAAATTATCGCTTATATGAAGAGAGTAATAGACGGAGAAATCAGCGTAAGCAAAGATTCATACGCTAAACTTGACAATGCTCTGGAACGCGCTCTTACCGTTGTGGATTTCTGGCAGACAGACTACTCACAGGGAGTACACGATCCCAAACTTCACGAAGAAACTGTTTTCACTTCAATGAAGGAGCTTAACACTGCTCTGGCTGAAGCGAAAAAAACCGAAAAGAAATTAAAATAATAATTCAGACCCGCAGGCATCCCTCCGGATGCCTGCAATTTCTTAAAACTATTGAATTCCCGGGCATTTAAACTATTATTAATATTTATTATATCAAGGTTAATTTATTTATGGAAATCATAGACGAAATCATAAAAACTCTGACTGATCGTTCAGCGCTTAATAAGTCAATTGCTCTTTTTCATAGAGGGCTGACATCAGGTGACAGGGAAATCTACAGCGATGACAACTACCGTGCAGAAAACATGCTGGCGGCTGTGGAAGTGATAAAGCATTACAAGGGTGATGTAGACTATTTTGATCTGCTGCAGAATCCCGGCATAATGAAACCTCTGCTGGATATGGCGGAGACGCATATCAGCGGAGGCACACGAATCGATTTTCTGATTGGGGTAACAAAAACTTATAACATATGTTATGAGCATATGCTCCTTGAATCGTCAATTCCCAGAACAGAAGCTCTTAACTTTATAATAAATTACAGAAAAGTTTTTGACGCCTTCGAGCTTTTATCCATGCGCAAATGGTTCATGCAGATAACAGAAAAATACCATGAGGAAATAAACAATCTAAGCAGCGACTTTCGGTTTGCCGAATCACAGTTCAGAGCCATACTGGAAACATTTGACTACCCTGCTGCCGTTGTCTGTTCAACAGGCAAAATAAGCATGATGAACCAGCCGGCCTATAAATATTTTGCTTTAATAGACAGTCTGGAGAAGCAGATCTGCAACTTGCTGGATTATCACTATATTAATTTCTGTGATTTTGTTAAATCCTACGGAAGAGACACTGATAAGTATGTGCGTTTCATGAACGGCGAGCAGTTTCTCACCCGTCTGATGAAACTTACTCCTGAATCATATATATTCAGCATGCAGCCTGTTCAGGAGCGTGACATGGTAAAAAGCCTCAAGGAAAAACTTGCAGGTCTTACACCTTCCGAAACCGTTGTATGCTCCTATATAATAAGGGGCCTAAGCACAAAAGAGATTTCGGATGAACTGTTTATATCGACAGATACAGTAAACACGCACAGAAAGAACATAAGAAGAAAACTTGGATTAAGCGGCAGAAATGAATCAATAGCTGACAAACTTTGCGAAATAAGGGACATTAAGTTCTGAAAAACGCAAAATGTGCTAATTCTTCAGCAGTGTTCAAATGATAAATTCTGCCGGAGAATAAAAATCAATAAGCCAGACAGCCTCTGCACCCGTTGTACTGGCAGTCGGGCAGAACTTCGATCTTTCTGCCCGCCATTCCGCTTAAGAAATAGATCAGGGCGCTGTTTGATGCCACTCCGCCGGAGGCAAAGATCTTCTCGTTGCGGTATTTCTTCATCAGAGGATAAAGCCTCCGTGCAATAGATTCGTTCACGCCTGCTCCGATCTCCTCTGTTGTGTACCCTTCAGCTATTTTGCCGATTATCTCACTTTCGGAGAAGATGGCACATGTTGAACTCAGTTTAACAGGATTATCAGTCATTTCTGCAAGCTGATCCAGCGAGATCTGTAGAATACTGCAGGCATTTTCCAGAAATCGTCCGGTGCTTGCGGCACACTTATCATTCATCACAAAATCTTCGATATAGCCTTCCTGCACACAGATAACCTTGCTGTCCTGCCCGCCGACATCCACCAGAAGGAAGTCTCTTTCGCCAGTAGCTTCAAGGGCTCCCCTGAAGTGAGCTTTGATTTCGGAGATAACGTTAGCATTAGCAAAGTTAAGGAGATTGCGCCCGTAACCTGTTGCAGTTATTGAGTCTGCGTGTTCAAGCCCCGCTGCATCGAGATCAATAACAAGTCCTTCCGCTCCTCTTCTCACGAATGAGCGGTAGAACTCCGCTGTATCCCAGCGCCTGTATGTTATTTCTCCGTCTTTGAGAAAAGCAAGCTTAACATATCTGCTGCCGAGGTCTATTCCCGCTTTAACGGTCATTTTTACGTGCCTCCAGCATTTCTATAAATGATTCTATGCGTATCTTCGTCCGTGCATCTATCCCGGAGGGCGAGTCCCCTTCGATGGTAAGAACCGGTACGTCCATGTGCTTTCTGATCGTGATATCCTGCATCTGGCGGTAGCAGAAGGACTGAACATAATGTATCAGCCCGTCTATACGGCGTTCTGCCGTTTGTTTTCTCACATCCGCAATCCGCCCGAAGACATCATAAGGGTAAGTGTATTCGGCATATCTTGATATATAGTCGGCATTGGTGCTGGGAATTGCGAACTGCCGCTGGATTTCGTTAAACACCACAGAAGCGCCCTTCTCCTCTATAAATGCGTACATGTCATCATATATTGTGGGAACACCCAATACGCCGAGGCGTATTTTCCGTCCGGCACTGTCTCGTGTTTCTATCTCAGCAAGTTTAGCATCAAGTTCAGCCTCGTAGCTGACGGGCTCTGTATTAAAATCGGTGGAGGTTACAAGCCACAGATGATTCTCAAATCCTGATGCTTTTTCTTCAACAGTCAGAGCATCCAGCCTGCGGAGTTTTGTGCGTATGGGGTCTGTTATTTTAGTATATTCCGCCGCAGCCTCATAAGTTGTGCCAAGTGAAGACGCCAGAGAGCGGAACTCCTGCTCAAGAAAGCTTCGCCTGTCCTCCTTGCCGAAGGGATATGCAAAACTGTGAACAGGTATGCCGTGTTCCATAAAAAGCTCTGCCAAAGCATGAGAGTTGCTGCAGTCGCCTTCAGTAACGGCGATCACCTCATCTATGCTCCCACGGACGACAGCAGTGTAGATCCCTTTGATCCATGCACATATATTGCGGGGAAGCCCTTCGGTTTCGGCATAGTCCACAAAAGCAGTAGGGTCGGAATCGGTTATAAAGATATTATTAAGATCCACCGGGACGTGTCCGGCAGCGAGAATAATTTCAACGGGAATGGTTGTTGTAAAGCCGATGCGTTTTTTCATGAAAGGCTGAAGTCTATGTACCTGCGGACCTCTTTATGAAGCCCTCTTCTATTGCGGAATATCACTCCGTTTTCCTCAAACATTCTGTCCATCTCCGCAAAGTCGACAATATCATAAGTTTCGTCAGTTACCATGTCTTTAAGCCTGTAAACCTTTGTTGTTTCATTAGATGAAACAAGGGAGCATTCCAGATCCCTTCTTTTTTTATAAAGATGAACAAGGTACACCCCGTTTTTTTCTTCAAAGCGCACCTCATCCCATGTCATATCCTCACGGACAAGCATCCATCTTTCCTGATACATAAATCACCTGTTTAAAAAAGTAAGAACGGGGATAAATATACGCACATATGTGCGGGAATGCAATAACCGCCGTCAGAAGAATCTACTTCTTTATCTTTTTGTTTTCACGGTAAACGGCGGCGTATTTTTCTATATCTTTGAGCAGGCGCACGTTGTACTGCCCTTCAAACTGTTCTGAGGTTTTCTGCCCCATTACTATGTCAAAGAGGTCGTTATCGAAAATTTTAAGCAGAAGCTCACAAAGCTCTTCCATGTCCGTTTCTGTATAGTGTGAGGGGAGATTATACTCCACAAACTCACGGACTACCATTTCGTTTTCCAGCATAGCACGTCTGGCTGCGAGAAAGAGAGCTTTTTTAAAAAGAGGAGTGTCTTTCATCCGTTACCGCCCATTAAATGTTTTTGTAATGTTTCCCTCATAATATCAATACTTACAGGCTTTGCAAGATAATCATCCATTCCGGCCTCTATAAAACGCTCTCTGTCCCCTTTTATGGCGTATGCGGTGAGTGCAATTACGGGCACATGTTTAAAAAAACTTGCTTTCTCATATTCATTTATAAGTTTCGCCGCCTCTATTCCACCGAGTTCCGGCATGTTTATATCCATAATAACTATATCAAAGCCGCCCTGCTTAAATGCCTCCACAGCCTTTCGCCCGTTGTCCACGCAGACACTCTCAAGTCCAAGTTCTTTTAAGATCAGACGAACCATCTTCTGATTCACCGGATTATCCTCAGCCACAAGGGCGGTTCCGCTGAAACCACCTGATTTCGGACCTTTCTCTTTAATGTCGGCGGCGGGTTCATCGTGCATATAGCTCACAGCTATGTAAACCGATTCATAAATATCTGTTAATCCTATTGGCTTAAGCAAAACAGAAGAGGAGCGCTTTCTCAGTCCTTCCTCTTCAAAGCGCCTGTGCATGTCCATAACCATTACAATAGGCACGCCTTCGTGGGTGCGTATGCTTTCAAGAAATTTATCTTTGGTGCTTTCGGAGTAAACATAAAAAACAACATCCAGAAACGGAAGCTGCTCAATATCAGCAAGAGATGAGAAATATGCCGTTTCATTGCCGAATGCATTGAGATAGCTCATTATCTGCTGTTCAGTCACACCCGGTTCGCCGAGTTCATCATCAACATAAACAGCAGAGTAACAGTCGCCGACACGCTCCACATCCGCCACGGGTTTTTGATTCATTATTTTAAAATCAATCTCAAACCAGAAAACAGTGCCCTGCTTTTCTGCCTCATGGAAGCCTATTTCGCCGTGCATAAGTTTAACTATATTCGATGAAACACTTAAGCCTATACCTCCCAGCCCCTCAAATCTTTCTGCTATCTCAGTATCATATTCCGCAAAAAGCCGTCTAAGCTCTGCCTGTTTTTCATTATTTATCCCTATGCCGTTGTCCTCAACGCTGAAACGCAGACGAACGATCTCATCACTCCGACCGACACTCACCACATCAAGCTTTGCATATCCGCCGGGGTTATTGAACTTTACAGCATTTTCAACAAAATTAGACAGCACCTGGCTGATACGCACAACATCGCCGTTAAGCTCGGAAGGTATGTTGTGATCTATGTAGAATGCAAACTCCACACCGCTTTCGGATGCCATAAACCCGAAAAGCTCACTCATGGATTCAAAGGTGCTTAACGGATTGAATCTGTCGTAGTTGAGATCAAGAGTGCCTGTCTCAAGCTTGGAAAAATCGAGTATGTCATTAACAACACCCACAAGGTTGCTTGAGCTGTGCTTTATTATGCGCAGGAACCGTTTCTGGATCTTATCAAGCTCGGTTCCGTCCAGAAGCTCAATGAACCCCAGAACTCCGGTGAGCGGGGTGCGAAGCTCATGACTTATATGGGCAATAATTTCGGATTTGGTGCTGCTTGCTCTGCGTGCGGCGTCCATTGCTTTTTCAAGTTCAACGGTCTTTCGCATGTTTTCTTCATTCATCCGGTTAGCATAGTGAGCCATCTGCTTAAACTCTTCATAGTTCATGCTTTCGGCGTCTATCATGGCTCCTTTTTCTGCCGCTCCGGAGAAAAAGTCCATAAACTTGGTGAATTCACTCTCAAGCATCCCTGAAAAACGGCGGGCGATAAGGTAAGCAGCACCGAAGACTATCAGGAATGATAAGCCGACAATCGCCATTGATTTCAGCAGCCCCATCTGAAGCTCGTGCTTACCTTCGTCTATAACCCGTCTTACATCATCAACATAAATAGCAAAGCCTATCACCCAGTTCCAGTCCGGATATTTGAGATTATATGCAGCCATGGAAGAGGGAATAACAGCCCCCTGCTTAAGCCAGTCAAACCCGAAATAGCCTTCACGTTTGTCTGAAATAAAGTCCAGAATATCACGCAGGGCGGACTGTTTTACCGTACTGCCTATGTTTCTGATGTATTTGCCTGTCAGTTCATCTTCCGAATGGGTTAGAATTTTGCCGTCATCACTGAGTATATAAAAAAAAGCTTTCTCACTGCCCACAAGGTGAGCGATTCGCTGAAGTGCTTCTTTCTTAACATCTTCAGTTACATCCTCCACATAACCGCCCGTACCCACAATCAACCCATAGGGTTCAAAGTAGCTGACGTAGGAGATCTTGCCGTGTGAGAAATCACTTTCGCCGGGTTTTTTCCACTGATAGCTGACAAACCCGCCGCCTCTCATGGCTGTTTCTTTGATCTCTCTGATTACATATCTGCCTCTGTAATCAGTAACACTTGCAAGGTTCATGCTGCGGGGAATGCCAAAATCGCCTATTACCTGATTGAAATCTTTGTCAAAAATGAAGAAGTAACTGTCTGTACCAAATGTAAAATCAGAAAAAGCCTCTTCCAAACGCTTAATCACTTTTTCCTTTGATTCTGTTTTACCGTACTTTCCGTATATATTTTCAATGAACCCCATGCCGTAGCCAAGCCTGTTTTTAACCTGTGTTTTGAGCTTTTCTTCGGCGAGGCTCTTCTCATTATCAAGAAAGGTGGCAACCTTAAACGCCATTATCTGAAGATTTTCCTTTCCGTCTTTCAGGAGTTTTTCATCAACCTGTGCGCTTTTTTCGGTAAAATCTCTGTACTCATAATAGACAAGGAAGGATGAAAAGAGAATTATGAACAGAAAAACCGCTGCGAGGCTTGTCAGAAAATAGGTTCTGCCAAGTGAGTAAGATTTTGACACCTTTCACCCTGAATAAATTTTTTAAATAATTTTAACACTAAAAATATGTATTATCCAAGCATAACCAGAAAGTTAATCTGCTTTAACTTTATCGATTTCTGCTTCAACAGCAGGCTGAACAGTTACTGAGCCGAATTTATGGTAAATAACGAATCCCGGCGGTGTGCCTTTCGGCTTTTTCACATGCTTTTTCCTTGTATAATCCACAGTTACCCTTGCCTCATGCCTGTGTTTGCTGAATGCGGCGGTTATGGCGGCTGCGGTCTGTATGTCTTCTTCCGAAGGCGGGGTTTCGCAGCGGAGTATAAGGTGAGCAGAAGGAATTTTCTGGGCATGAAACCAGTAGTCATCAGGCTTGGCAAACTGAAACACAAGACGGTGATTGGTAACGGAATTACGTCCGGCGTAAGCCTTGCCGCAGGGAAGCTGAAAGCACATAAACTGTTTCTGCTTCATTTCCTGCTTCGACTTAACCTTATCTCCCCGGCGCATTTCATCCTCAAGGGCTAAAAGTTCCTCTTCTCCGGCGGATTCCTCAATAAAGTAGATCTGCTCCTCAATTCCTTCGAGAAACTGGTCAATCTCCTTAATCCTCTCCTCTATCCTGAAAACAGAGCGTTCCATCTTTGCCGCTTTTTTAAAGAGCTTGGCAGTGTACGCAGAAGGATTTTCCCCTTCAGGCATAAAAAACTTTCGCTTTTCCACCCCTTTTTCGGTGTAGAAGCTGAGTTCCATCTCTCCGGAACGACCGTCTATTTCAGCCAGATTATCCCGCAGAAGAACCCCTTTTTCATATATGTCCTTCCAGCCTTCGGCTTCCTTAAGCTCTTTCTCCAGCTCTGCACGGAGGGAGGTATATTTTTTACGCTGCTTTTCATAAAACTTCAGCAGCCGCCGTTTTGCAGCACCGCTCTTTTTTATTTCCGCATCACCGTTAAGAACACCTGCATATTCAGTCAGACTCATGCTTTCTTCCGCTTCCGGTGATTTAAACGGGATTATCTTACCGTTTTCTGTGATATAAAACCTGTCATCATCAAAAAGGTAACTGTCTATGTAGGCGCAGGTTTCCGCAAACGTAAAGCCTGATGATTTCAGTTTTTCCGCATGTTTTACAGTAAGCGGATAAAACCCGGCAAGCTCACTGAAGTTACCGCAATTCTCGTGATTATCCGTATTAAGGCGCTTGTTTGCCTTCGGAGCAGTATATTTCTCACCTATGCCGAACGCTCTGTCCGCATCGGCATTGCTTTTATTAAGCAGGTAAAGAACAGTTCCTTCGCCGTCAACAACGGCAACATTCGACATTCTGCCGATAAGCTCTGCCATAAGCCAATACTGGATTATCTTTCCGCTCGGGCGGCGCTTAAGGAAAGTAAACCGTACCAGACGGTCATATTTACGGCAGTCTATGGATTTGAGAGTTGCCCCGTTCAATGCCTCAAGTCTGTCGGACTGAGAACCGTCGCACTTTGGGGAAGGAAACACAGCAGGAGTGTCCCCGCAGCGTATGCGGATACACTTCACGCCCTCTGCATAAAGGGAAAGATAAAGCGAATCATCCGTTACACCTATGCGGTTGAGCTTACTTCCGGCAAATTCCGCATTGAGCAGGCGAACAGTTTTGGTAAGAGTCAGTCCGTCCATTAACCTTCAGCTTCCGCAGGGGGTGTATCCAGATATTTGGCAAAAGCTTTTTTATCAAAGCACTTTGCGTATGCCTCTTCCGGAGATATCTTACCGTCGGTCAGAAGCTCCTTTATAGCTCCGTCCATAAGCTGCATACCTTCCGCCTTCCCTGTCTGTATGCTTGACGGGATCTGGAAGGTTTTTCCCTCCCTTATCAGGTTAGCTATGGCGCTGTTCACGAACATTATTTCCAGCGCCGCAACACGCCCTGGTTTATCGACTCTTTTAAATAGCTGTTGGCAGACAACACCTTTGAGAGATTCACTGAGCATGGCACGGATCTGCGCCTGCCTTCCTTCGGGAAAAACATCTATAATCCTGTCAACTGTTTTAGCGGCGGAATTCGTATGGAGGGTACCGAAGACAAGGTGTCCTGTTTCGGCAGCGGTTATGGCAAGCTCAATTGTTTCGAGGTCACGCATTTCACCCACCAGTATAACATCAGGATCCTCACGGAGAGCCGCTTTCAAAGCAGCTGCAAAGCTCTGAGTATGTGCCCCTACCTCCCTGTGATTGATAAGACACCTTGCAGGTTTATGCACAAACTCCACAGGGTCTTCCACAGTTAATATATGATCGGGACGGTGTTTATTTATAAAGTCGATTATTCCTGCAAGTGTGGTTGATTTTCCGCTGCCGGTTGCACCTGTAACAAGAATCAGCCCCCTGCTGTAATCTGCAAACCTGAGAACCTGCGGCGGCAGACCAAGCTGCTCAACTGTGAGTATTGTATCGGGAATTATTCTGAAAACAGCGCCCATGCCTCTTTTTTGGCAGTAGTAATTGGCACGGAAGCGTGCCTTGCCCGGAATTTCATATGCGAAATCAAGGTCTTTTTTATCAAGAAACTTTTTCCATTGTTCCTCGGAACATATTTCAGAAAGAAGCTCAGTCAGCATTTCATTGGTCAGGCGGTCATACTTGAAAGCTATCTCAGTAAGCTCGCCGTGCTTTCTCATCTGCGGTTTAACCCCTGCGGAAAGGTGCAGGTCACTCCCGCCTTCGTTCATCAGGTGGTTGAAAAAAGCGTCTATTTTAGCCATGATTCCGCTCCGAACAGTAATTATGTCAGTTTACACCACATTTGCAGGGATTTAAAGAACTTATGGCGAACGGGAAAGTTAGCGTGTAAATTTTTTCGTGCTGAATTCGGACTTTTTTTGTTGACAAAGAATATGCAACGACCAATGTTATAAGCAAGGAAATTTTCCCTCCCCTCCTTAACACACATGCTTGGCCGGTCGCTTCCCCAATGCGGCCGGCATTTTTTATGCAGAAAATAGACTTATTTTACAGCCACACTACTTGATGTAGCGCTGGATGGTTCCCATCAGTTCTTCTATGATTTCATCGGGGTGGTTTTCTTTTATAGCGGAGGAGACACAGCTTTTCAGGTGCTTTTCCAGAACCATGAGCGTAACCTTATCCAGACCGCCCCGCACGGCGGAGATCTGGTTCACTATATCAATACAGTATGAACCTTCCTCCACCATACGGATGATACCGCCAATCTGACCCTGAATTTTTTTCAGTCTGTCGAGAGTATCGGCATGTTTCAAGATTTTACCTCGTAGCCTTCGTCTTCAATCGTTTCCTTGATAGCGTCAAGGCTTGTTTTGGCGCTGTCAAACTCAACGGCAACTGATTTAGTTTCAAGAGTCACCTGAACCGAAGCAACACCAGCCATGCCTCCGAGGGCTTTTTCCACTGCCATTTTGCAGTGACCGCATTTCATTCCATCAACTTTAAGTTCTGCTTTTTCCATTACTGCACTCTCCTTAAATATTTATCAGGGTTCCACCTCTTCAGCCTCAAAGCATTCAGCACCACCGAAACAGAGCTGAATGACATGGCTGCACCGGCTATAATCGGGCTCAAGTAGCCCATAGCGGCAAGGGGGATACCCAGTATGTTATATATCAAAGCCCAGAACAGGCTAAGTTTTATGTTAAACATTGCACTTCTGCTGATTTTCAGAGCAATGCCCAGTTCCTTCATTGTTCCCTTAAGCAGTGTAACACCTGCGGTTTCTATAGCCACATCTGTGCCTGTCCCCATCGCTATGCCCACATCAGCCAGCGCAAGGGAAGGGGCATCATTTATACCGTCGCCCACCATAACAACCGTGCGTTCTTCCGCTTTAAGGCGTTCTATCACATCCTTCTTGCCGTCCGGCAGAACACCTGCAATTACATTGCTGATACCTGCTTCATGAGCTACCGCATGCGCTGCCTTCTCTGTATCTCCGGTGAGAAGGTAAACATCCATGCCAAGCCTTCCGGCATATTCCACAAGCGCTCCGGCACTCTCTTTTATTTTATCCGAAACTGCGATCAAGCCTGCGGCTTTTCCATCAACCGTAACAAAAATCATTGTACGCCCAAGAGCCTCAAGCTCCTCTGCACGCTTTTCAAGGGAAGAAAAATCAGCATCAGCAAGCCTTCTGCTGCCGACAGTGACATCATGCCCCTCAACCGCAGCCCTGATCCCTTTACCTGCATCTGTAGAAGCATTCTCAGCGTTCGGCAGCTCAAGCCCTTCTGCCGCTTCAATAACAGCCTTTGCCAGAGGATGTTCTGAAAGCATCTCAGCCGCGGCGGCAAATTTCAGCACATTTTCCCTGCTGAAACCGCCTGCTGTCTCTATTTCACGCACTGCGGGTCTGCCTTCGGTAACTGTGCCTGTTTTATCAAGAACAAGGGTGTCAGCATGGCTGAGTTTCTCAAGATATTCGCCGCCTTTAAAAAGAACACCGAAGGAAGCCGCCCTTCCCGTTGCGGTCATGACAGATGTCGGTGTTGCAAGACCAAGTGCGCAGGGGCATGAGATAACTATTACGCTGGTGAAGATGATGATAGCTTTGGTGAAGCCCGCTCCCATTATAAAAAACCAGAATGTAAACGCCATCAGGGCGAATATTATAACAAGTGGAACGAAGTATGAAGAGATTACATCCGCCATTCTCTGAATCGGCGCTTTTCCTGCCTGCGCTTCTTCCACCATGCGGATTATTCTGCTTAAAAGAGTATCTGCACCCACACGGGTTACTTTAACAAAAAGCGTTCCGCCGCCGTTTACCGTACCTCCGGTAACAAGCTCCCCTGTTTCTTTAAGAACGGGGAGGCTCTCACCGGTAACCATGGATTCATCTATATAGGAAGAACCGGAGATTATTTCTCCGTCCAGAGGTATCTTTGTTCCAGGTTTGACAACCATTGTCTCGCCCACCATGACAGACTCAACGCCGACCTCTGCTTCTTTGCCGTCATGGAGAACAATTGCCGTCTTTGCGCCAAGCTCCATCAGGCTCTTAAGCGCATCGGCAGTGCGTGCTTTTGCTATAGCTTCCAGATACTTGCCTAGCAGAACAAGGGTGATCAGCATTGCAGACGCCTCAAAATAAAGATGCCCGTCAAAGAACATGCTGACAACACTGTAAAGGTAAGCAGTGGTAGTGCCCATAGCTACGAGGACATCCATATTCGCCGACTTATGCTTCAGGTTGGCGTAAGCTCCTTTATAGAACCGCCATCCGCCGACAAACTGAACAAAAGAGGCAAGTACGAACTGAACCCATTTATCCATAAAAATATGCGGAAACAGATTAAGCTCAAATACATGATCCACCATGGCAAGGCTCATGGGCAAGGTAAAAATAATAGAAAGGATCAGGATTATCTTTGTTTTTTTCTCCGCCTCGGCAGTGTCTGCTGCTTCTCTGGAAGCTCCGAACCCTATATCCTCAATAAGACGGATAATATCCTCTTCCTTCAGCGTGTCCCTGTCATAAGTAACACGCCCTTTTGCGGTACTTAGATTCACCGCAACTTCTTTAATCCCTTGCTGTTTGGAGAGTTTTCTTTCTATTCTTGATGAGCATGCAGAGCATGTCATTCCTGTGATGCTGAGTTTTACACTTTCTTCTTTCATACATATACCCCGTAAGGGTATAGTACGCCGATTATCCATCAGATCAAGAGAAAACTTGTCCGATAAATTTATCAGGTTTTCAAGCGCTTAATTTCAGCGGCTTTATGACCTGCTTCTTTAAGAACACTCTCAAAGTCAGCAAGGGTAAAAGGCTTTTTAAGAAATCCGAAAATCCCCAGATTTTCAGCCCTGCTCTCATAATCAGGCACATCGTATGCAGACATCACCACCACAACAACTTCCGGATTCTGGGCCTTCATTCCAGCTATCATCTCAAATCCTGTCATTTCAGGCATCCAAAGATCGGTTATGACGATGTCGATACTATTTTCATGGAAAATGTCCAGACCGTTTCTGCCGTTATCTGCTAAGATAAGATTTCCGAAAAGGTTCCGCAGTATTGTTGCCATGGCTGTTCTGGCGTAGCTGTCATCCTCGACAAACAACGCCGACAGTGTTTTTAAATCATTCATTTCAGGCATTTTAAACTCTCTTCAAATAAAATAAAAATATATGCCGGATAATATACCGGTTTATAAGTATAGCTTTTCGTCCATATCTTTCAACCTTTCACACAAAGAATTAATAATTCTTAATGAAAGTCTGTGGTTCAGCCCTATTAATTCCCTGAAAGCTTCCGGCTCAATTTTGAATATTACTGAGTCTTCGCCTGCTGCTGCCGTTGCTGTACGGGGTGTATTGAGCAGGTTCGCCATCTCACCCACTATGTCACCCTCATTCACTGACGCCACAGGATCTTTTTCACCCTCCATAAAGATATCTACTCTACCCTGATAGATATAATAAACATCCTGAGACATCTCCCCCTGACGGAAAAGCTCTTTACCCTTTGGATAAAAGTCAGAATAACGCTTCATAACAGAAGATTTATGACCGAAAAAGAAACGCTCAATGATGTTTTTGCGTTCCTCGCTGTGGACACTGAAAACTTTGTTTATCACCAGTATGTCTGTTCTGTCAGACACATAAACAAACTCGGCGCAGATAAAAAACACCTGACACACCAGATAAACCCATATGAGCAGAGCGATCAGAGCGCCGATTACTCCATAGAGTATGTTCATTTTCGCCATTCCCGCCATAAATCCGAATGCGAATTTGAGAACAAAAAGCAGTAACGCAAAAAGAAGCGCCCCTTTAAGAGCGGCAGAGGTCGAAGGACGGCGCACAGGCAGGTATCTGTAGCAAACAAAAGCACCGGCAAAAGCGGCAAAAACAGGAAGTATGAAGCCAAGACCTCCTAAACGTTCTATCAAATCCGCACCTATGCCTAACTGAAGAAGCATTCCGCTGATAAAACCGAGAACAAGCCTTAAACCTGCAAAAAATGTTACCAGCAGGAAAAAAGCAGGGATTATGACTATGGAAATGAAAGAGGTGATTATAAAATTTCTGTTTTTGGGAGAAGGAAAGATAACATCAAACGCCCTTTGCACAGAAGTGAGTATGAGCCTTGATGTCCACAGGAGGTTCAACGCCCCGAATATCCCCACAGCCCCGGCCGCTCCGCCGCTGAGTCCGAATTTTTCCAGAAATTCTCTGTTCAGATTTGGACTGAAACTTTCAAGAACCCTGAAAAAATCATCAGAAAAAGCAGCATGGCTGTTAAGGAATGATTCAAAAATAGTAAGCATCAGCAGAATGATCGGAATAATAGAAAGAAGGAAGTAATACGCCACAGCCCCCGCATGGTTGGTAAGCTCATTCTCCGTATAACGGCTAAGGGCTATATAAAATCTCTGAATAAACGGAGTTCGGTTTTTCATCTGTCCGGCGGATGTGTCAGACAACTTTAACATGCCACGGCTCAAAGCGCACACCATAAGGGTTTTTCCTGTCATACCTTATGCGCATGTAGCCCTCCTCAAGCAGTCTTGAGTATTCTCTCGTGGTGGCGAATCTGTCTGTGAAGTTAAAGTGTCCCCAGCCTTTTATACCTACGTCAAAGTCTCCTGTTCCGTGAAATGAGTAGCCAATGGGAGCGATAGAACGTGAAGCCATGGAGATATTACCTTTTGTGTCAACTATTTTGGCGAGGAAAAGTCCCGCCTGTTTAACAACACTCCTCACACCGGAGGTAAGTATCAGGGTTTTCATATCTGAAGTAATCTTTGCGTAAGTACCTTCAGCCTTGCCTTTGTAGATATAGTGACCGGTTCCGGGGACTTTGAAAACATGCTTTTCATTAACTTCGTCATAGAGGCTGTTGAAGATTCTGTCTCCGTAGAAGCCGTAAACGGATGCGCTGCGGCGGAAGAAATCCTCCATAAAGCCTTTTTCCTGCGGTGTAAATTCTGCAAGAGAACCACGCAGGCTCATTGTCTTCAGTGCGTCACGGTAGGAAAGTATATTGAAATTTCCGAAACCGACAAACTTCATCAGCTCACGCAGCTTGGTATTACAGCTTGTTATGAGGGCAAATTCCGCAGGAGAGGCAACGATATCGTCCTTGAAACTCCGGTTGAACTCTTTGATTTTTTTGAAGTATTCACTGTTGTAAAGAGTCTGTCCGTCCTGAAGGCGGCAGACATCAGTGCTGAGTTCCTTCTTTTCCTCTGTAAAAGGGTAAACGAAGCCCAGCACCTCTTCCGGATTAAGCAGCAGAGAGGCGGCGGGGAGTGAAGCTGTAAGTTTCAGAAATGTTCTTCTGTTCACGGCAAAGCACCATGTAAATTATTCTGCAGAGCAGTAAGCGTCAAAACCGTTACGTTCGGCATAAGCAAAAATATCAAACCCGTCAGGGGCGCATCCGCTTAGATCACATGCGGCGGCAAAGCTTTCCCACCCTTTTCTGATCTTTGCGGCATCTTTTTCAGCGGGAAACCCGTTTTCACATATATCAGCAAGGACAAGCTCCATCCTGCCGAAGTTTCCGTCTATAAAAGCGGTTCTGCCGCTTTCAGCAGGGATGAGTTCTGTTTTTGCTCTGTCATCTGCTGTGGAATAGTAAAACAGACCTGAGCCTGAATCCACCGCAGCAAAAGGCTTCTTCTCGCCTATTGCGTAAACGTACAGTATGTCTTTGTTTTTGTCGGTTTTATTGTCAGAAACATTGTCGCCTATATCTATCCGCACATGATCAGACCTGACACTCAGGAACAGTTCACATCCAAGAACCATAAACATAAGGATAACAACAGGCAAAATGCGTTTCATAGCCTACTATACAGCATTACGAAACAATTTAAAAGAAATTAGGGATAAAAAATATTGGAGTTGAAAACGGGAAACCCCGCAAAGGGCTTCCCGCAGTTAATATTAGAATTTGTAAGTAAGGTTCAGTGCGAAGATATGTGCGTCAATATCTTTGAATTCGCCTTTAAGTCTTGTTGCATCGTTGCCCTTCACAACATTTCCTGCTTCGTTATCGAAGGTTCTGTTTTCATCATCAAGGTAGTTGTAAGCAACATCAATATCAAAGCTGCCGAAATGGAAGCCCGCACCGATTGTATAAAGCCATCTGTCACCGGAGGGGAGCATGGGGTCAACCCACTCATCAGGAATGGGGCTGTAATCTCTGATTATTCCCGCACGAAGATCAACTTTTTCATTGACTTTGTACTGACCGCCAAGACGGAGCGCCCACACATCATCCCATTTTTTAGGTTTTACGCCTATGCCGGGAAGACCTTCGGGGTTGAGTTCGTCATACGAAGACCACTCGGTGTACTGACCGTCGAACTCGAATGTCCATTTGCCGTTAGACCATGCAGCAGCAAGGTAAGTAACAGCAGGGAGGGTAATATCTGCTTTGAAATCTCCAGTTACTCCGGGGATATTCATTGTTGTTTCACTTGTCCCGTCAACTTCGTGCTTCATTTCGGGTCTGTAGCTTGCGCCGAAACGCCAGTTTTTACCGAGTTTATAATGAGCTGCTACGTTCCATCCCCATGCATCACTATCACCTTCAAGTTTGAGAGGAGCAGTAGGGATGCCGCCTGCAAGTGCAGTGGGAGTGGTCATAGATTCAATAGTTACATCCATTTTCTGATACACAAGACCCGCTGCAAGGCTGAGATCATTCGTAACCTTATAAGCAAGAACAGGATTAAATGTGTAGGTAGCTATTTCTGCGTTTTTACCGCCCACAAGATAAGCACCCGCCCAATCGTCCTTCCAGTCCATTCCGAGACCGAAGGTGATGAAAGAGCCGAAACCGAACGAAAGCCTGTCGTTAATTTTTGTTGTTATGTAAAGATTAGGAATGACAAATGTCTTGTCTTCAGTTTCACCGGAAACAGGTGAACCCAGAAATTCTCCTTCAAAGGAGGCAGTGGGCTGAATGAGAGAAAAACCTAAAGAAACCTGAGTCCCCTCAAGCTGTGTGATGCCTGCGGGGTTGTAGTAAACGGCCGTGGGGTCGTCAGCCTGAGCAGCGAAAGCTCCTCCCATCCCCAGCGCTTTTGCGCCCTGCTCGTTAATCGCAAAACCGCTTGCGAATGCTGCTGACGGCAAAATAAAACACGCAGCGGCAATAACTAAAACTAAACGTCTGAACATAAACAATCTCCTGACTTTTCTGACGGGATATCCTTTGCAAATAATTGACAACTTTATTGTTATTTAACAAAAGCAAAACCCGTACATAGATAAGACAAAGTTTTAGAATATGCAAGCAGAAATCGTCAGCACCCCTGAGACCCCCTTTTATAAAGGGTCAGAAGCCTTTTTTATCTCATTAAATACACTTTTTAACCTCTGTTACGGGACATTTTAACAAAGATCGGTTATCATTAATGAAACAGGCAATTTTCGGCGGTATAGATACAATGAAATCTCGTGTGATTTTTACAAGCATACAGCAGAAGATCTTTTTTTACGCTGTCCTCCTGTTTTTCGGAATACTGACATTAAGCAGCTTTACGCTGTATTTCATTATCAAAACCGAACTTCAGGACAGGATCTCAGAACAGCTCAATATCTATGCGGACAGCCTTGCAGATATGGTCAAAATATCCGTAGACAGCGCATCGGAGCAGTATTTGACAGGTGTTCTTCTTGAGCGTTCATCTGTTATTGAAACAATGGAAGCATACGGAGCAGACAAAAATAAAGTATTGGAAATCGCCTCAAAGCCGCCCCTCAGGGATGCCTCCATCAGTATCAGAGACAAAAACGGCATGCTCATGGTTTACGGCATAACCGGTGACGCATCCTCCTGCGGAAAATCCAGAGTCACAACCCAAAGATTCACAAAAAATGACATATATTATATTTCAGGAACCTACACCACACCCTCACAGGGCTGGTGTATTACTGTATCCGTTCCGTCATCCTCATTTAAAGACATTCTCCAGGTTGAGGAGGTGAGGCAGGCTATACTTTCAAAAAAATTTGGAAAAAGCGGTTACGCCTACGTTCTTGACTCATCCGGCAATGTGCTGATTCACCCGCTCATAGAAAATACAAATGTTTACAACGCAGCAGATGCTAAAGGCAGATTTTTCATAAGAGAAATGATTAATAAAAAAGACGGGGAGACCTACTACCCATGGAAAAATCCGGGTGAAACAAAACTGCGTGAAAAAGTCGCCAGCCACAGACATATCCCGGGGCTGGACTGGATAGTAGCCTCTTCGAGTTATCTGGATGAAATCTACCTGCCGTTGTTCAGGCTGAAAGTTTACCTTACTGTTGTTTTCTTTATATCCGTAATCACCGTTATCCCCCTCACAGTATGGCTCAGTGCCAGTATTACCGGTCCGATAAAGGAACTTACCCATGTCATAGAAAAGGGCGGCACAAATATAAGGCTGAGGAAGAAAACTGCTGATGAAACAGGAAAATTGATAGATCACTTTAACAGATACATGGAAACCATAGACGAATACAGGTACAAGCTGGAACAGGATCTTCAGGATAAACTTAAGGCAGAAAACGCACTTAGAAAAGGTCTGGAGATGGAAAAAGCAGTAAGTGATATTTCAGCCGGTTTCATCAGCTTTTCATCCATGCCCACTGATGAAATATTCCGCAATGCATTAATAAAATTCTGCATGCTTATAGGCGCATGCAGAGCCGCTGTTTACAAAAAGACCCCCGACAGATGCAGGATGCTTTACAGGTTTGATCCGTCAGACTACCCTTTGGGAACAGAGGAATGTAAAGCATTCACAAAATGGCTGTTCGAGAGGCTTGATGAACATCCTGAACTGTTTATAGAGTCCGTATGGCGCAGTAATGAAAGCCCCTATGCCATGCACTTCCTTAAAAGCAGACGCACCGAATCCGCCGCTGCATCCTCCATGAGCATAGAACAGGAAAACGACTCAGTAATCCTCTTTGAATTTGAGGAGCAGCTTAACCGGGAAAGATATGAAAACATACGTTCAACGATGAGGCTTTTCAAAAATATCTTCGACAGCGCAATGAAAAGAGTCGTATGGGAAGATTCCATAAAAAAAGCCTATGATCATCTTGAGCGCAAGGTTCAGGAACGCACTGCGGAACTTACGGAAAAAACCATTCAGCTCGAAGAGCTTTCAAAAAATTTAGAAAAACGTGTTCAGGAGGAAACAGAAAAACTCCGTACACAGGAACAGCTCCTTGTTCAGCAGTCCAAAATGGCTGCAATGGGTGAAATGATCGGTTCCATAGCACACCAGTGGCGTCAGCCTCTGAACGCTCTTGCTCTGCTTATTCAGGATATAGAAGAAGCTCACTTCTGCAACGAGATAACTGATAAATATATAACATCCTCTGTTTCTGATGCTATGCGTCAGATAAATCATATGTCAGCAACCATTGATGATTTCCGCAACTTTTTTAAGCCGAGCAAGCAGAAAACAAAGATTAATGTGCCTGACGCTGTACTTGAGGTTGTCTCCCTGATGGCGTCACAGATCTCCAACAACGCCATAAGCGTTGATTTCAAATGTTCATCACACAGGGAAGAAGATGGCGAATCCGCATCTGTTCATCCGGCTATCTACATCAACGGCTATTCCAACGAGTTTAAGCACGTTATCATGAATATTTTAAACAATGCAAAAGACGAAATAGTAAAAGTGAAAGAAACTGAACAGAAAACAGGACAAATATCAATCAATGTCTCCGCTGAAAGCGGGTTGGTAAAAATATCAGTAAAAGACACAGGCGGAGGAATAGCCCCGGAGTTTATGGACAGGATCTTTGAGCCCTATTTCACCACCAAAAACCCGGAGAAAGGGACAGGCATAGGGCTTTATATGGCAAAAGTAATAATCGAAAACAACATGGGCGGAAAACTTTATGCACGTAACAGAGAAGAAGGAGGGGCAGAGTTTATCATAGAAGTCAGTGAAACAATGCCGGATGTGTGAGCTTTAAGACCTTCTTGACATTTATCTATTAAATCTATATTTTAAATCAACAAATATCTTTACTGAACTTTTGACAATTATTTTTCAATGATCGGCTTGACATAATCCTACCGCTTGGGTATATTTAGGCATACCTAACTTATTTAGTAATGTTTAAGGAGACATATTATGACGGTATCGATAGTTGGCGGACTTGACAGGCTTGAGAAAGACTACATAAACGCCGGAAAAACTCTCGGTGTTAAAACCAAGGTTATACTGAAAAAACAGACACATATAGCGGACATTCTGGAAAACAGCGACGCCATCGTTCTTCTTACCTCCAATATAGCTCACGGTGTTGCCAGCAAAGCCAGAAACATCTCCAAACAAAAAAATGTTCCTCTGTTTCAGGTCCACAACTGTAGTGTCAAGAGTGTCGGAGGAACCATAGAAAAGTGCCTCAAACTCTTTGACAGCGGCGAATGTATGGGAGACTGCATTAACTGCAGCCAATTTGCCAAAAATGCCTGAAGCTTTTCTCTGCTTCATAAAACAATGAACGCCGCTTTTCCTTATTGCCTCCTTAAAGCGGCGTTTTTTTATATCTCATCCAAAAGCGTTACTTATTTATAGCTATTATCACTTGCGTAATAAGCTCTTTGAAACTAGGATGTGTAGATAAGCACATCTTTAGTGAGAGTTCCGGATGCAAAGAATTCTTTTATTATTTATTCTGTTTTTTTATACGTCAGCGTCTTTCGGTGCGCCGGATGATGTGATGACTGTGAACTTCTGCGTTTATGACAACCCGCCGATGATAAAGCTTGATGACAAAAGCGTGGGCGGCATAGGTGCGGATATCATGAACTATGTGGCGGAAAAGGAAAATCTCAGAATTAATTACATGGTGGCATCATGGGATGAATGTCTCGGAATGCTTGACACAGGCGATGCTGACATCATATTCCCCATTGCTTTTTCACGCGAAAGAGCGGCTGTTTATCACTTCAATGACGAAACCGTTCTCACCAACTGGGGTCAGATATACTCCGGCAATAACGAAAAAATAACATCAATCCCTGATCTGGACGGTAAAAGGATAGCCGTGATGGAGACGGATATATACTTCAAAAGCGACCAAGGGCTCAAAAACCTTGTCAAAGCATTCAATGTAAACGCAGTTTTTATATACGCCAAAAGCTACCGGGAAATCATTGAAGCGGTGGATTCGGGCAAAGCTGATGCAGGGCTTATGAACAGGCTTTTCGGTCAGATGAATGAAAACAGCTATAACATACGCCGCACGCCTATTCTCATCCATCCCATTGAAATACGTTTTGCCATGCCTAAAGGCAAACAGAAAAGCCTTGTACTCTCCGTGATGATTGACAAGCACATTTCAGAAATGAAAAACGATAAAAGCTCCCTTTACCACAAATCCCTTGATAAATGGATGGGCGTGAAGGAAAAAGGTGATTTTTCATCTACTCTGCGGGTAATAACAGTGGGGCTCGGAGTGCCTCTTATTCTTCTTTTTCTCATAAGTCTCTTTCTTGAAAAGAAGATAAAGAAAAAAACCGGTGAATTAAGCGAAATGAACGGACTGCTTCTCAAACAGATAGAGGAGAGAAAGCAGGCGGAAGAAAGGCTCAGAAACAGTGAAGAGAAATACAGCAGCCTTTTCCAGACATCCACAGACCCCATAATTATCATGGATTCTGCGGGAGTGATCCAAAACGCCAACAATGCTGTTGAAAGGCAGATAGGATACACCTGCGAAGAACTCAAAACAAAAAAAATAAGCTACCTTTTTCCTGAGTTTGAACTGGACGATAACATGCCCAGCCTTATCAGAGAGGGAAGACAGCAGTTTGAAAAAGAACTTTACCGTAAAAACGGCGACAAGTTTGATGCTGAAATCTCCACAAACTCATTCACAGCAGGTGACAACAGGTTTGTCCAGATTGTGATAAGAGACATAACAGTCCGCAAGAAAACCCAGCAGATACTTGCCCAGAAGAAAAAAGATCTTGAAAAGCGGGTGCAGGAAGAGGTTGAGCATAACCGGATTCAGGAACAGATGCTTATGCAGCAGTCCAAACTTGCCGCAATGGGACAGATGATAAATGCAATCGCACACCAGTGGCGTCAGCCTCTCACCACCATCGGGCTTTACGTTCAGGATGTGGAAGATGCTTTTGAGTACGGTGAGCTGAACATGGACTACATTGCCCAGTTCAGAGATCACTGCATGGAGCAGGTTGCCTATATGTCTAAAACCATTGACGATTTCCGAAACTTCTTTAAACCTGACAAAGAAAAAGAGATTTTTGACATATGCGAAATAATGCGTGAGGTTCTTTCGCTCATTAATCCGCAGCTTATCAATAACAACATAGAGCTTAAAATCTTTTACGGTGAGCATCAGGTTATTCTCAAGCCCGGTGTAATTGAACTGCCCAGCCAGATAAAATGTGTAACATCATACGGTTATCCCAATGAATTCAAACAGGTTCTCCTCAACCTTATCTCAAATGCAAGGGATGCGATTATCGAATCCAGAAGTGCAGGAGCAGAAAACTCAGGACTTATCAAACTCATTGTCGAACCCGAAGGAGATATAATCAAAATCACCCTTGAAGACAATGGCTGCGGTATTCCGGACGATATAAGAGACAGAATATTTGAACCTTATTTTTCAACCAAGGAAGAGGGACAGGGTGTCGGCATAGGTCTGTATATGTCCAAAATCATTATTGAAAATAACATGGAAGGCAGAATCTACACCAACCTCTGTGAAAAAGGGGCAAGCTTCACCATTGAGCTAAAAAAATGGGATATGGGGAAGCCTGCAGCGGGGAATTAAACTAGCCTTTAGCGATTACAAATTCCGCCTCAAGCATGTCATAACTTATCTTGTCAGGCATAACTTCAATGTAGTCTCCGACGTGAAATCTTTTTTTCCTGCGCCTTCCGACGAGGGCGTTTCCGTCATCACTAAGGGCATAATAATCATCCTCAAGTGACGAGGTATGCACATACCCCTGAAGCATCAGCTTATCAAGGAACACGAACATTCCGTTGGAGTTAATCCTGCTGATATAGGCGCTGAAAGGTTCGTCAAAATGTTCGTAAAGATATTTGAGGGTTTTGAATTTCTGGATATCCCTTTCCGCCTGAACAGAGTTCTGTTCCGCAGTGCTGCACATGGATGCAAGACTCTCCAGCCTTCCGCCGTCAATATTATATGGATCATTAAACAAAACAGTACCCAGAAGCCTGTGAACCAGAAGGTCGGGGTAGCGGCGTATGGGGCTTGTGAAATGAGTGTATGATTCGGAAGCAAGCCCGAAGTGACCAATGTTTACAGTGGTGTAAACAGCCTTTGCCATTGCGCGCACAAGCTGACCGCCGAGAACATGGGCGTACTGCGAATCATTGATTTTTTCACTGACCTCACGCACTGCAAGGCTGTCAACAGATTCACCGAAATCCACGGGCATTCCGAATGCGGCGCAGAGATTTTCATATTCCTCAAGCTTCTGCCTGTCGGGCTTGTCATGCACACGGTAAATGGAAGCATCAGCGTGTTTTTCCAGATACTCAGATACCGCCTCATTAGCCTCAATCATAAAGTTTTCTATAAGCCTGTGAGCAATATTTCTGTCAAGCGGGTGAACATCTTTCAGGTCTCCGTTTTCATCGAACTCAAAAACAGGTTCCGGCAGGTCAAAATCAAGCATGCCCTCGCCTGCTCTGCGTTTCATTATCTTTCCCGCAAGCTCCGCAGATTCGGATATCAGGAAGTTAAGGTCCTTGCTGCGGGTTTTTTCTCTGCCTTCAAGAACATCGAAAACGTATGTATATGTGAGCCTTTTATCGCTTTTTATTATCGAGCGGTAAAACTTCTGCCCTGTTCTTTTTCCGTTATTATCAAACTCCATGGCAGCGGTCATTGTGAGCCTTTTGGTATTGGGTCTGAGGCTGCAAAGGTCATTTGAAAGCATTTCAGGCAGCATGGGGATTGCAAATTCCGGGAAATATGTGCTTGTTCCTCTCTTAAGTGCTTCTTTGTCAAGGAACGTGTCAGGGCGAACAAAGTGGCTTACATCCGCTATATGAACATACAGCCTGTGACCGTTCTCTGTTTTTTCTATGGAAATCGCATCATCAAAGTCACGGGCGCTCTCGCCGTCAATAGTTACAGTGAAAAGTTCTGTAAAGTCAGTGCGTTTTCCTGTATTTTTCTTCAGTTTTTCAGCATTTTCCTCAACTTCCTGAATAACACGTTTGGGAAACTCACGCTCAAGATTGTATTTAGCGAGAACAATTTCATTCTCGATCCCCTTGTCTTCAATTGTTCCCAGTTTTTTAACAACTTTGCCTTCGGGGCGGCGTTTTTTATCAGGGTATGATGTCAGTTCGACTATGACTATATCACCCTCTTCCACCTCTTTTGCGTGGATTTCCGGTATAAAAATGTCATACAGAAACTTTTTATCCAAGGGCATGCAGTAAATAGCATAGCGGGACTTTTCTATGCGCCCGACTATTTTCTGCATACTGCGGGTGATAATCTTAACCACTCTGGCTTCTGTTTTGCCCCTGAACTTTTCAAGGCTCACGGCTACTATATCACCATTCAGGGCGTTGCCTACCTTCATTGAGGGAACAAAATAATCGCTCCCGCCACCGGTGAGAGGAGTAAGAAAGGCATAACCTTCGGGGTGAATATCAATTTTACCGGTGATAAGGTTTATTTCCTTTGCGGGTGCATATCTGCCGGACTTCAGTTTAATCAGCTCACCGGAGCGGGTGAGTTCGTTTATTATTTTTTTTACTGCTTTTTTATCAATCCCCATCAGCTTGGCTATTACACCGGAGGGGAGAGGGTTGTCGCTTTTTTCAAATACTTTAAGAAGTTCTTTTTTTAAATCAGTCAAATCCATGTTCCTTCGCTTTTTTGCGCAGTGTGTTTCTGTTGATTCCCAAAAGTTTGGCGGAGACAGACTTATTGCCGTCCGTTCTTTCCAGAACAGCCCGCATCAGGGGAAATTCAACAATTTTCATATATTCTTCAAAGGCGTTATAGCTCTCTGAAAGTGTTTCAGCCTCAACAATGTTTGAAGCAAGCTTGTAGAGTTCATCCGAAAGACAGGAGGCATCCTTGTCCTGAGCTGTGCTGAAAATTTTCTGCGGCAGCCCCTGTTTCGTGACTTCATCTGTGTCTGTGTTTACTATTGCGTACTGTATAATATTTTCCAGCTCTCTGATGTTTCCCGGCCAGCGGTATTTCGCCATGGCTCCCAGAGCTTCGCTGCTTATTTTCAGTACCCTGTTTTTTATCCCTTTATATTTGCGGAGAAAATGGTTGGCAAGGTAGGGTATGTCCTCTTTTCTGTCACGCAGCGGCGGAAGCTCAATGGAAACAACATTGAGTCTGTAGAACAGGTCTTCTCTGAACTTTCCTGTATCCACGAGCCCTTCCAGATTTTTATTGGATGCGGCAATAATTCTGGTATCCAGCTTAACTGTACGGCTTGAGCCGACAGGGCTAATCTCTTTTTCCTGAATAACTCTCAAAAGTTTGGACTGAAGAGCAAAATCCATTTCAGATATTTCATCAAGAAAGATGGTTCCGCCGTTAGCTTCTTCAAATTTTCCTTTTTTATCAGTAACTGCCCCGGTGAACGACCCCTTAGAATGACCAAAAAGCTCGCTCTCCATAAGATCAGAAGGAATAGCCGCCATATTGATGGGCACAAAGGGCTTTCCGCTCCGGTTGCTCATTTCGTGTATCATATGGGCAACAACCTCTTTGCCCGTACCGGATTCACCGCAGATCAGCACATTGATGTTAGCTCCCGAAATTTTGCCTATGAGCTTGTAGATTTCGAGCATCTTACGGTTTTTTGTTTCAAAGTCATAATCTGCGCTTTCTGTTTCTTCGGTTTCAAAATGGTCTCCGGCAAGGTTGAGGATCTTAGCCCGAAGCTCTGCAAGATCAAAAGGCTTAGGAAAAAAGTCAGTAGCACCTGACTTAATACTTTCAATAACATTTGAACCTGTATCCTGAGCCGTCATGATTATGAAATGAATATGAGGGTAAGTCTTTGACCACTCCCTCACAAGCGCTATGCCGTTGCTTTCCCCCAGAAAGAGATCAACAAAGCATATGCCTACACCGCCGGAAGAAAGGACTATCTCTCCGTCTGAAGGGTTATCCGCTGTTACAACGCTTATTTTATCATCTTCAAGCCCTTCTTTGAAGAGCCATAGAATATTTTCCTCATCATCGATCACTAATATTCTGATTTTGTCTTTCATTTTGGTTTCCTGAAAAGCAGCAGTCAAAAAAATCATCTGCCTATTTATTATACACCTTATAATCTACCCAATTAACACCGGTTCCGCCAGCATTTACTACATAAGAAGGTCTTTTTTCTTTATTTTCATCACGAAAACAACCGGTCTCTATATTAAAATCATGGGCAGAAATCATAGGAAGAGTACATATTAATAACCACCATTACGTCAATTATTCCTTTTATTAATAATAATATAGTTTGTATTGTAATATTCTTTAAATAAAGTTAAAATCATCACAATACGTATCCGGACTCTTGCTATGAAAGTTGAACGTAAGATACACATCTCCGAACTTAAACTCGGCATGACCGTGAACAGAACAGAAAAGGACGGTCTGCATTTTCCGTTCTTTGATAAAGAACTCACGGATACCCGCTCTGTCAACGTACTCAAAAACTCTGGTGTATCATACATATACATCCTTGAAGAGCAGGAAGTTGAGGAAGATAAAGAGGGTGAGCTTTCCGGCAGACTGTCACAGCTTATGAGCGCTCCCTTGGAAACATCCGATTATTTCCTTATAGATTCATCCCCCGCCGTTGATGACATCATTCAGGCACGCACAATATTTGAAAACATCAGAGGCAAAGCACGGCTTCTGCTGGACACAGTTAAAAAAAACGGCAGGGTTGACTCACACTCCGCAGAAGAAATTACCGGAGAGCTTGTTGAGGTCAGCACTCATAAGCCGGGTATCTTCACTGCAATGACCCACCTTAAAAATCAGGACGACTACACCTACAGCCATTCGCTGAATGTAGCCGTTATCTCTCTTGCCCTCGGCAAAAGGCTTGGCAAATCATCTGATGAGTTAAAAACGATCTGCCTGTGCGGTCTGCTGCATGACGTCGGCATGACAAGAATCAGCGAGCAGATCATTACAAAACCAGGAAAGCTAACCGAGGATGAATATTCCGAAATAAAAAAGCATCCCGAATACGGGTACAAGATACTTAACAACGGCGTTCTGCCCCCTGAAACCGCTACGGTTGCATTGCAGCACCATGAAAAATCGGACGGCAGCGGTTATCCTTTCGGTCTGCATGAGCGCCAGATCAGCAATATTACCAAAATTATTTCCATTGCAGATGTTTATGATGCCATAACAAGCAAGAAAGCTTACAACCACGAGAGAACGCCGTCTGAAGCGTTAAAAATCCTTTTCAGCTGGTCCGGCAAACACTTTAACGAAACATTGGTAAAATTTTTCATCAATACTATAGGAATTTACCCAGTGGGAACCTTAGTGATGCTTGATTCCGGCGAACTGGGCATAATCTTAGAACCCAATAAGAAAGACCTCACACGTCCGAAGGTACTTGTTGTTACTGACGAAAAAAGAGACAAACTCGATAAATCACATATATTTGATCTTGCCCGTTATGATCTTAAAACCATGAAGCCGATAAAAACAATCATATCTTCCCTGAACCCCAAACAGCACGGGATAAACAGCGAACATGAACTGGACAGATTTGCAGGACAGTTCAAAAACACAGTCAGAGAAGCATTCTAAGCCTCTTTTCAGGCTGTTTTCTCGCTGTAGTCCTCAACATTTACGCAAATGTAGCAGACTTTGCCTGTTTCCGAACATTTGCCCGCCCTGTAAACTTCACTCGCATTAAATTCATTTTCCAATGCCTCGTCTACTGCATCGGAAACCGCCTTAACAAAAGCTTCGGGAGAATCCACAAATGAAAGATCTGCAAATTTCAGTTTTTCCTTAAACTCATCCTTTCCGCAGGAACGGATAAACTCTTTAGAATAATCAAAACTGAAAACTCCCGGAGCCGTTTTTTCACCCAAAAACAGCTTGATATACATCAAGTCAACTCCGTAATAAAATTAGTGCCTGTATATAACCTGAATAAACCAGCCAAGTACAAGTAATTTAAATAAAGCGCTTCTTCGCTGGATATTTCATATTATATAATATGACAAGCGAAGGTAAAAATAAATCAGAAAAAATTGTTACATAATGAATATTTTAATCAGAGGCTCATTATATCTAATCAACAGAAAAACTTATATAAAAATATTTTTTGCCGCTCTTTGTTTTATTCAGCAGTGAATAATAAGCATAATAATATCCATCTTTAACATATTTTAAAGCCTCTATTGCCGTGAAACGATCTTTGGAGTATAAAATCCGAATGGCTATAGGCGTTTTCGATTCAGGCATCGGCGGACTCACTGTTTTTAAATCCATTGCGGAGCATTTTCCGGCTCTGGACATATATTATCTCGGAGATACGGCACGAGTGCCTTATGGCAACAAATCTCCTGAGACTATAATAAATTACAGCATTGAATGTGCCCGCTACCTCATATCTGAGTGCGGTGCGGAAGCAATCGTCATAGCCTGCAACACAGCCTCTTCCTACGCAGTTGATATAATTGCCGACAGGTTTAAGGTTCCGGTTACAGGCGTTGTTCTCCCTGGTTCAGAACAGGCTCTGAGAGTGTCTAAAAAGGGTAAAATAGCCGTCATAGGTACCAGAGCCACCATACGCAGCGGTTCGTACCGTGCTGCCCTTGAAACCATGTCTGAAATAGAGCTGGATATATACGAAAACGCATGCCCCCTCTTTGTACCCATCGTCGAGGAAATGATGACGGAAAGTCCCATAGCGGAGCTTGCCGTAAAAATGTATCTGGATGACCTCAGCAAAAAAGGTGTGGATACCCTTGTTCTGGGCTGCACGCATTATCCTATGCTGAAAAGAACAATATCAAAACTTTACCCGCAGTTTAATATTGTGGATTCTTCTGAAGTAATCATTGAACACCTTATAAAAAGCGGTCTGAATACCGAAGGCAGGGGTTTGAGAAAATTGTTTTTTACAGATGAATCACCTGCTATGGAAATGCTCAGAAATGAACTTGCGGCAGGTGCGCCGGTTGAAATAATCAGTCTTCCCTGAATCCTACTTCCCTATATAAACATGCAGGTTGCCGAATATCGAGGCGCTGTATGTGACCATTTTCTGCAGCATCCACGGGGCAAAAACAATCACAGCCACCACAACAGCAACAATCTTGGGAATGAAAGAAAGGGTCATCTCCTGAATCTGGGTAACTGACTGGAAAATACTGACAATCAGCCCCACCGTAAGCCCGAAGATAAGCATAGGCGAGGCTATTAGCAGAGCCATTTTGAGCGCATCAGAAAGAAGAGCAATTACAGTATCAGAAGTCATATCCCGTCACCCGTATTATCAGCTTAGCACTACATAAAACTTTTTACAAGGGACGACACAATCAGCCCCCAGCCGTCCACAAGGACAAACAGCAGTATCTTGAACGGAACGGAGATCATAACAGGGGGCAGCATCATCATACCCATCGAAAGCAGAACGCTCGCCACTACAAAATCTATTATAAGAAACGGCAGAAACAGCAGGAAACCCATCTGAAAGGCTGTCTGCAGTTCACTGACGACAAAAGACGAAAGCAGGACAAAATCCGGAATCTCCTCTACTGTTTTCGGTTTTTCCCCTCCGGCTATGTCAATAAACATACGCATATCTTTCTTGCGGGTGTTTTTGATCATGAACTCACGGAACGGCTTTTTAACCTCGTTCAGCATCTCCACAAAGCCCATCTGCTCTGCAAAATAAGGCTGAAGACCTTTCTCATATGCCTGATTAAACACCGGAGTCATAATAAAAAAAGTAAGGAAAAGAGCAAGACCCACAAGAACCTGATTAGGAGGCATCTGCTGGGTTCCCATTGCTGTGCGGAGAAACGAGAAAACAATAAGAATCCTCGTAAATGACGTCATAAGTATAAGGATAGAGGGCGCAAGGGTAACGATAGTTATGAATGCGATAATCTGCAGCGTAACCGCCACATCATCAGGGTTCGCCGCTGATTCCAGCCCGAAACGGAAAGCGGGAAAAGGCAGAGGATCAGCAGCAGCCGCACCCAATGGGATAAGAAGCATTAAAAGAGTGACAATCAGCGTTTTTTTATTGATTTCAGTCTCTCCCTTATGATGTTTCTTGAAGCCTCTATATCTGTTTTAACATCAGACCCTTTTGCGAAGAAGTTCAGATATGAACCGAATTCGCCTTTTCTGGCAAAACCGGATTTAATTCTGTTGACTTCCGCTTCGTCCGTAACTTTTTCAATGAGATTAACAGACATATCTGTAACGCCGAATATATAAACAGCATCCCCCAGTTCATAGAAAAACAGGCTTTTACGTATTTCGAGATCCACCTTGCCAAGCAGCCTGCCGGAACCCGGAAGCTCTGACAACACCCTGCGCGAAAGCATTCTGCGTGTAAACCAGTAGATAACAAGAATAACTACAATGACAAAGCCAAGTCCGGTGATCATCCGCACATAGGCACTGGTACCGACAGCAGAAGGAGCCTCCGGTGCGGGAGCAAAAGAAAAAGACGCAACAACAGACTTTTCAGCGGTTTCAATCTTCGGTTCATCCGCCGCTGTGGCAAAATCCACGATAAGCTTTTTTCTGTCCCCTTCTGAGTGTATGTATGCCTGCGATACGGGAGAATCCCAGAACTCCTCGGAATATACGACTTCTTCAGCTGTCTGGAAACTGATTATGTAGGATTTATCAAGCTTTATGACATTTACGTCAGAATAGCCCTTTTCAAATTGAATGCTGAACCTGACGGAGCTTTCCGCAAGCTCCGACTTAACCTCCGCTGCAAAGGCGGGAAATGAACATAAAAAAAGCAGGCAGACGGCGAAAAAAAGCCGAATTTCAGCCATAGATACCGTCTTTGTACATTTCGGTAAGTTTTTCCTTGTCCAGTATTTCAGTGATACGAATGGCAAATCTGTCATCCAGAACCATAACCTCTCCGAGAGCAAGAGGCTTGTTGTTAACAAGATAATCCACAGGTTCACCGGATGTTTTGTTGAACTTAAGGATCGTTCCTTTCTCCCAGTTCAGCATTTCCCTTATGGACACTTTTTTGCGTCCCAGCTCAACTCTGATATCGAAAAGAACCTCACCGAACTGATTTTTCGCGTGATTTATCATTAAAACCTCTTACTGGATTACAAATTCAGTTACATAGACGTTGGCTATCTGCCCTGATGCAAGCAGAGAGTTGATCCGTCTCATTATCTGCTGTTTCATAATCATCTTGCCCTGAGCAGAGTTGATCTCCTCAAAACGTTTGGATGAAAGTATCGTGATAATAGCGTCCCTTATTTGGGGAACACGTTTGTCAATCTCGTCTTTCAGCCCCTTGGTTATAGTAAGCTCAAGCTGAAGGGTAACACGAAGATATCTGCTTCCGCCGGGGTCTGCAAGGTTTACCACAAAGGGTTCCATGGGGTAAAGCTCACCAATCTGAGCTACTGTCTCTGCTTTTGGGGCTTCCTGCTCCGCCGCGCTGGGTTGTCCGGCTGCCTGAGGTTTCGGTTTAAGGAACATGAAATAGGCTCCTGCCCCCGCTCCTCCAAGCACTATAAGAAGAATGAGGATAATAATGATCAGTTTTAGCTTAGACTTCTTCTTCCCGCCCTCCGGCTGGGTGTCTTTTTCTTCTGCTGCCATTACTGTCCTCCGTTGTCTTCTTCAAAAATATTTTTATTGGTTTCCGCAAATTCGGGGCTGACAAGATTAATCTCAACCCTGCGGTTTTTTGCTCTGTTTTCCGTTGTTATATTCGGCAGAAGCGGATGAAACTCGCCGAATCCGCCCGCTGAAAGCGTCTGAGGGTTTATACCTTCTTTGATTAAATAACGCACCACCGAAACTGCTCTGGCTGTGGAAAGTTCCCAGTTTGACGGGAAACGGGCAGAACGGATGGGTGTGTCATCTGTATGTCCTTCAACATGAACATAGTAGGGTGAGTCTATTATAACTGTGCTGACTTTATTCAGAAAAGGCACAGCGTCACTCCTCACCTCGGACTGACCGGGCGCAAAAAGGAGGGAATCCAGAACACGGATGGAAACACCTTTTTTTGTTTCTATAACGCTGACTACTTCTGAAAGGTTTGATGATTTGACATATTCCCGCAGGGTTTCAACAGTTTTCGCATTTGCGCTTCCTGTCTGTTCAACAACATTGATACGGGTCATGATGTTCTGTGCGCTCACTTCATTAGGGCTTCCGTGGAGGATTCCAGATGAGCCCTGAAAAGAACCGAACGATTCAAGAATTTTCTTTTTATCCAGCGTAGACATGGAAACAAGCAGAACGAAAAAGGTAAGAAGAAGCATGTTCATGTCTGTGAAAGTGGTCATCCACTTAGGAGAACCCTTTTCACAATCGCAGGATTTTTTCTTTTCAGACATTAGATTAAACCTGCCTTTCCATAAACCGGATTATACACCCCGGCACAAAATCAGTCAAACTGGGACTTACGTTTATTAGGCGACAGGTATGCGTTAAGCTTCTGTTCAACAATTCTGGGGTTATCCCCTGCCTGAATCGCCATAATTCCGCCTATCATTATCTGTCTCTGAAGCACTTCCTCACCGGAACGTACTTTGAGTTTGCCTGAAATAGGTGCAGCAAACATGTTCATTATGATAGAGCCGTAAAAGGTTGTGATCAACGCAACCGCCATGGCCGGTCCGATCGCTGAGGGGTCGCTAAGGCTCTGAAGCATCGCCACAAGTCCCACAAGCGTACCTATCATACCCATCGCAGGGGCAAAGTCAGCAATTGCGGTAAAAATAGCCGCTCCTTCCTTGTGCCTTTCCTGCATATATTCAAGCTCGGTTTCGAGTATTGTTTTTATAACTTCCGGCTCTGTTCCGTCCACCGCAAGGCGTATACCTTTTTTGAGGAACTCATCAGAAACTTCATCCTCCGCAGATTCAAGAGAGAGAATACCGTCTCTCCTTGCTTTAACTGCAAAGCCAACAAGCTGCTGAATAAGTTCTGCTGTATCAGTGGCTTTATTGAAGAAAGCCTTCATAAGAATTTTGGTGAGACCGGTTATTCTGTCCAGCGGGTAGTTGATCATTACAACGCCCAGCGTACCGCCTATAACGATAAGCACAGAAGGGTAATCAACATAGACCCCTACACCCGCACCTATTACAAGGGCAGAAATAAGAAGGATATATGCTAATAGAAACCCGATAACCGTTGCTAAATCCATACACTCCCGTCCGGCTGCTTTATCAAAAGAATAAACTTTGATATAAACATCTTGTAGTATTCTACCCTTAAAAGATACAGGAACGCCAGCAAAAGAGTCAAGCTTATTTTAAAACAGCCTGCATCCGCCTAAAGAAGCGGACTTTAATTAAATCACAAAGACGCCCACTATATTGTTTTCGGCTTTTTTTCGTAAAAGAATATATTTTTTAAAGGCTTTAAATAAAAAAAGGCGTCCGAAGACGCCTTTTTTGTATTTTCAGTGTGAATCATCATTAACGTTTGAGAGTAAGAAGCTCCTGAAGCATTTCGTCACTGGTTGTGATAACCCTTGAGTTTGCCTGGAAGCCTCTCTGGGTTGTAATCATGGTTACAAACTCATTGGAGAGATCAACGTTGGAGTTTTCAAGGGCTCCGGACATTATCTCACCTCTGTTGCCGCTCTGAGGTTTGCCAATGGCGGCAGTACCGGAGTTGCCAGTTTCCGCAAACAGCGTGTCCCCGACTTTCAGAAGACCCTGGTTGTTTGTGAATGTGGCAAGGGCAACCTGAGCAAGAGTCATAACCTCACCGTTGGTATAGTAGCCCACAATTTCACCCGCAGGGTTGAACATAACTTCCTCAAGAGAACCGACAGCATATCCGTCCTGTTCTGCACTGTTTTTTGACGACTCCTTAGCGGAGATGTAAACCCCGTCATAACTGGACGGAGTGCCGAGGAACATGGAAATATTGCTTATGATTCCTGCTCCGTTTGCCGGGTCAAAATTAAAGCTGAGGTCAGTAACCCTTGTTCCCGCAGGAGACGTAAGGTAATTGAACGAACCGTCATTGTTGAAATGAAGAAGGATTTCGTTCCCTCCGGTTTCGTTGAATGATACAGCAGTATTGTCATCAGTGGTGGAAAGAGTAAGCTTCCATATGTTGCCGGATGAACTTACCATATCATAGGTATATTTCAGCGTGTGGGCGTTACCCTGAGCATCATATATTGTCTGGGTAGTTGCCATCTGACCGCCGCTTGCAGTCTGCGTGGTCTGATATTCAAAATAGTTATAGAAGTTAAGATAACTTTCAGCGCCGATTACTTCAAATTTAAGAAAGTCCACCGCATTTGAAAGCCCTTTTTCTCCTGTAACCTTTATCTTGCCGCTGTTGTCCTCAATATCACTTATGTGCTGCTTGATCTGCCCTTCGGTAGAATTTTCAAAACCAAGATACCCTGCCATCATAGCACGAAGATCATCCACAGTTGAGCCAAGGGCAGGTATTGTTCCGGTTCCCTGAAGGTCTGCTCCGCCCACTGATCCTGTGAACTGGAGTATTGCAGTGGCATCAAGACCGAGACTCTCACCGGCATTGGTGTAAAGCTCTGTGAGAAGATCCGACCCCTCGGCATATCTGAGGAACTGTTCTGAATATCCATAATCCATAGAAGCCACGAAACTGGGATCATCATCCGGATCAACAGGCTGTATAGTCAACGAACCCGCCGGAGTGATGTTGCTCTCAAAGATAGAACCGCTGTAGGCCTTGTCCACCATAAAGTTTGAAAGAGTGAGTCCCTCTGTTGTTCCGCTGGCGGTGAGGTATTCACCAACATTTCTGAACTCAAATCTTCCTGATGTTTCATCAAAGCTCACGCTGAATCTGTCGGCCTGAATCACGTTTCCGTCTATAGCCTGCTCAATAACTGCGGCAAGCTCCGCCAGAGTATTGAAATCCCTTCCTGCGTATTTTGTCTGCTCAAAGAGGATCTCATCACTGTTTCTGGAAGTTGAGACTTCATTGTATGTTCCGGCGAGAGACTGCATTATAACAGCGAGATAAGGTGTTCCGCTGAAAGAGTTAAGCTGAACATCTATGCCGTTGTCCGTATCTCTGGTAATCTGGATCTTTCCGTTGACAACATTAACAGAAAAGTCTGAAGCAGGGGCGGCGGTGGTATCGAATGTCACTGTCTCTCCCGCTGCCCAGGCACCCGTCCACGCTGTAGAGGGTATGGTAAAGAGGGCTTCACCGGTTGCAGGGTCGGTAGCTGTGTAGGTCTGCCCCACAACACCGCTGTTCACTGCGCCTGAAACTGAACCCACGACATTAAACCTCGCAGGGTTTGTGGGGTCTATGGTGACAGTCCAGCTTTCTGTTGTTGCGTATGAAGCGTTGGGAGTCACAACTGACTCATCAAAAACACCGTTCACTGTGGTCTCAACAAAATTGTTTGCAACTGCGCCGTTACCCACAGCTGCTTCGAGTTTGTTTTCAATCGCAGTGGCGAGTTCGCCCATTGTTCTGAAATCCACACCGTAAGTCAGGGTATGAGCAGCTCCGTTGATGTAAACCATTAAATTTGACTCAGAAGCCAGATTGAGGTTCACATCAGAGTCGCTGTAAGCGTAGCTCATATCGGTAATATCTGTGGCGTGGGCCTTTATCACCACCGGCTCGCTTTCAGCAAAGTCCATTTTAACCCCGTTTGTTGAGAAAACAGAGAAAATATCGTTTGAGCTGTCCGCCGTGTGGAGCAGAGCCGGATACTCAAGCACAGATGAGTTGGCAACTGTGTTAAGAACGGCATTCATGGAAACTTCCGTAGTAGCCTTAGCCTGAATTGTCTGGAAGGCGGAATTGATAACGATGTCGCTTACTTCGCCGTTGTCAATCAGCTCTCCGGTGAGAGGATCAGCCATCCACCCCTGAACAGGGTATCCGGCAGCATTTACAAGGGTTCCGTAACGATCAAAGTTAAAGTCTCCCGCTCTGGTGTAGTAATATTCGTTCATGCCTTCACCGCGTACGACAAAAAAACCTTCACCCTGAATAGCAAGGTCGGTGGTTTTCGATGTTGTGGTTGGTGTGCCGGAATTGAATATATTATCCACAGCAGCAAGATAACCACCCATACCTACCTGACGGGGGTTGACCCCTCCTCTGGCATCGGTGGGTGTTTTACCGCCCACAAGAGTCTGACTGAACAGATCCTGAAAAACGGCACGTCCTGCCTTAAAGCCTGTGGTGTTGACGTTTGATATATTGTTTCCTATAACGTCCATAGCCTTCTGATTGGTGTTCAGACCGCTGATGGCCGAGTACAGTGAACGCATCATAAGCGCACTCCTTAAACCGCTGATTTAAACAGGGGAGTGCTTCTCCCCTTTACAGCCTTAGTAACTTCTTACCGCAATAACTTTATCAGCGTCGAGTTCCTGTCCGAAAAGGTCGAAAACTATTTTGCCGTCCTTCTGAGAAACGCCGGAGACATAACCGTTTCCGTAAGTTGTTGCATTAATCTCATTTCCGCTGGAATCATACGCCTTTACAACGAACTTGTACTGTCCGGCGCTGACAGTTTCGCCGTCACCGTCCGTACCGTTCCATGCGATGCTGTTTCTTCCTGAATCAAGCTGACCGGCGTCAACAGCGTTTATGAGATTTCCTGCGGAGTCATAAACATAGATTTCTGTTCTGTAGCTTGCCGTATCAAGGTCAAAGTCAATTAACGAGCTTTCACCGTCAAAAACGACACTGTTGCCTTCGTATTCCACCATTTTGCCGATGAAGCTTGAAGCGCTGAACAGGGTGTCCATGCTGCTGGTGTCTGCACCGCCGTCAACAAGCTTATTAACAGCCTCGCTTATGCCTACAAGCTGTTCAACCATTGAGAACTGGCTGGTCTGGCTGGTAAGCTGGTTGTTATCCATAGGTTCAAGAGGGTCCTGATTCTTAAGCTGCGCAACAAAAAGATTCAGGAAATCAAGCATGTCCATTTCGGTGGAACCTGTCTCTTTTTCATCCTTCTTAGTTGTTGAGCTTCCGCCGTTAAGAATATTTTGTACCGATTCTGATATCGTGGTGGTCATAACAGCCTCCGGATTTACGCGTAGAGCCCTCTTGAAGGGTCTGTCTCCTCTTCGGAGATCTCACCTACGGTAAATTCACCTTTTGCACCGCCGGAGTTTTTCTTCTTGAAAAACTGCTGGTCGGTTCCGTCCTTGGAGTCTTTTTCGGCAAAGAAAAATTCCATTTTTTCAAGCACAATCCCTTTCGCTTCCAGCTGCTGTCTTACGCTTTCTGCGTTATTGACAAGCAGGTTTCTCGCCTGATCGCTCTCCATAGTGATTCGGGCGCTTATCTTACCGGCATGTTCCACCAGCTCGATATGCAGCTTACCCAATTCTTTCGGCATAAGCTGTATGGTAAGCTTTTTCTGATCCCCTGCCTTTGTATACTGGACAAAGTCGGCGATCTTATTAATATCACGGGGTGATGTTATTCTGATTTCAGGTTGTTCCTGCTCATCAAAAATACTCTGTCCCGTCTTAATTACGGTTTCCCCGGCATCCGTGTCGGGTATATCCGCGGTAGTGGTTTTAATAATCTGCTCCTCTTCAGGAGCGGTCTCTGCGGTCAGCGGTCTTACAATTTCGGCAATCTTAACCTCTTCCCTGCTTATCTTTGCCTCTTTAGGCATTGAAAGCTGTTCAAAGGCTTCGTTTGCCGCCTGCTGCTCGCTGTCTGTAAGGGTTTGATCCGCCTGTGTGTACCCTTTTGCTTTAAGGGCTTTTAACATTGCGGAATCAAGAGCCGTGCTGCCCGCTGCGTTGTTCGCATCTTCCGCAACGAATGACTCTGCAAACTTGTTAACAGTTTCTGCCACGCTGATTCCGTTCAGCATAAGCACTTCCTCAAGCTTTTCGAGGAAGTTAACCGCATCCTCTTCGGTTTCAAGAGCTTCAAGTTCCTTCTTGAGCTGCTCTTTCTGTTCCGCAGGGATATCAAGTTCGTCAATTACTTTTCCGGCTTGGGCTTTCGGGTCGGTTTCCTTAGCGGCCTGCGCCTGTGCAGATACAGCGCCTGTCTCAGCTGCTTTAAATGTGCTTTTGAGAAAATCATCAAAAGAGCTTTTACCGCTCTGGGCGCTGTTCTGTGCGGAGATGGCTGTGCCGAATGAAGGTACGCTTCCCGTACCCGGCGTGATGAATGACATCAGATCCATTGACACACCTCCGCTGTGTATATAGAAAAGTCTGTGCCAATTCACTGTTTAAAGGGGTTTTGATCAAAAAGATCCGTAAGAATCAAGGGTTTGATTGTGATCCGGCTAAAGTTTTTGTTCCATCAGCCGATATACGATCAGGAACTTTATTCCTGATCCTGACAGCAAAATTTGCCATCTATGGAAATTTTTACATACAGACCGGAGCAGGCTTTAAAAGCATTCTCAGGAGCTATTCTTTTCCTGCAAGAAATTCAGCGGCGATTTCAGCACCCCTGCGTGAAGGGTTGAGCCCGCTGAACAGTAAACCGACATTCTCCACATCAGCTTTCACTTTAGCGTAAGAGCTAAATATTTTCTCAGTGTAATCAATAATTTTGCCCGGAGTTGCATCATCCTGAACAGCTTCAGGAACTATAGCCCTGCCTGCAATAAGATTCGGCAGCCCTATAAATTTTGTCTTAATAAGCATTCTGCCCAGAAAAGCTGTAAACCTGCCGACTTTGTAAAGAATAACCATCGGTGTCCCGCTGACGGCTGTTTCAAGACTCGCAGTACCGGAGCATACCCATACAAGGTCAGTGTGCTTCATTATATCCGCCGTCAGTGTGGCTACCTTATAGCCTCTTTTCTTTAAAATACCGGAGAGGAGTTCCTCGCTGACCGATTCCGCTTTTGAAACTATAAACTGGTATTTATCCTTCAGAGAATCCGCAGCAGTAAGCATTAAAGGAAGGAGTGTCTCCACTTCTCTCCGCCTGCTGCCGGGGAGTATACCTATTGTTTTTTTATCTGGATCAAGCCCCGCAGCCCTGAAAAACTTTTCCCTGCTTTCGTAACTGTATTTAAGATGATCTACAACGGGGTTGCCTATGAAATGAGCGTTTATTCCCTCTTTTCTGAATATATCCTCCTCAAACGGAAGGATGCAGAGAAGAAGATCAACGCATCTTTTTATAACCTTGACTCTCTTGTAGTTCCACGCCCAAACCTGCGGAGCTATAAGATAGATAACAGGGATACCGGACTTTTCAAGCTTTTCTGCAAACCGGAGATTAAATCCCGGATAATCCACTAACACGACTGCGTCGGGCTTAATCTCTTTTATTTTTTCCAGAAGAACATCACGGACCTTAAAGAAGAAGGGGAGCTTTTTGATTACACCATCAAACCCTATTACGCTTAAATCATTGATATCGTAGTATTGTTCCTGACCTAGCGAACGGAGGCGGGCTCCGCCTGTGCCGTATGATTTGATATCATAAAAACCGGAGAGTTCTTTGATGAAGTTTGCCGCATGAGTATCGCCGGACTGTTCTCCGGCGATGATAAACAGTTTCTTACTTTTCAACATATGGTGTCAGAAATACCAGAAGTTCTTTTCTTGTACTTCTCTTCTGAGTCCCTTTAAAAAGATGCCCGAGTACAGGAAGCTTGCTGAGTCCCGGAACTCCCTGAATGTAGTTAATTTCCTCATCTTCGTAAAGACCGCCTATTACAGTGGTTTCCCCGTTAGCGAGAAGCACTTTTGTTTCCGCCTTTTTCTCATCAGCGGTAGCAGTTGTTGCCGTTATTTCGCCGAGTGTACTTTTTTCCACAAGAATATCAAGGAAAACCATGTCGTTTGATGTGATGTGCGGTTTAACGGTGAGGATTATACCCGTGTCAATCTCCTCCGTGCTGGTGTCGTCACCGGAGGGGACTATCAGCGCCTTGCTTCCGCTTTTTATTGTTGCTTCCATATTGTCCAGAGTGGTAACTCTGGGGCTGGAGATTGTTTTAGCTTTATTCTGGCTCTCAAGGGCGCTTAATGCAAGATCAAGCCCGAAAGTTCCGGTACGGTTCATAATCCCCAGAGCGAAAGTTCCCACAGCTTCTGTTGCGGGTATATTAACCATATATCCGCTTGAATCGCCGCCTACGTTTACTGTATTAGGGAAATGAACCTTTGTTGTGTCTTTTACTGTTGCCCCCCACTGAACACCGAAATTAAGGCTGTTCAGATCGGAGACTTCAACAATTCTTGCCTCGATTGTCACCTGAGGGGTACGCTTATCCACAGTTTTCATAAGTCTTTTAACTTCTGTTATAACCTCGCCTGTGTCACGCACCACAAAGCTGTTTGTTCTGGCCTCCACTTCAACACTGCCTCTTTTGGAAAGCACTGATTTGAGTATACCTGTGAGCTGGGACGCATCAGAGAAGTTAACAGGGACAATTTCCGTTTTAAGGGGCGCAAGCTCTTTTGCCTGTTCGGCGGCACGGAGTTTGGCGGCTTCGGCGTTCTGTCTTTCCTCATATTTCTGGCTTGAGGTAATCCACACTATGCCGTTTTCCTCGATCCTTGTGAGATTTCTGTCACGAAGTATAAGCCTGAGGGCAGTTTCATAATCAACCTCTTTAAGATAAAGGGTGACTTTGCCTGTAACCTCTTCCCCGAAAATTACGTTTTTTGCTCTGCCGAAATATATCAGTCGGATCGCTTCACGCAGATCCATATCCTTCATATTGAGCGTTACCAGATCCTCCGGTTTCGGTTTATCTGCCGTTTCAGCAGAGGCGGACGCCTCCGGTTCTGAAAGGGACATATCAGCTCTGGCAAATTCCTCAAAGCTTGCACTTACCAGTATGCCGTCCTGAGTTTCATCAACCCTTGCAAAGATATCTTTTTCCGGTGTGAAGACAATAACCGGTTTGCCGTCTATTTTAAGCACTTCCACATTTCTGAACGGAAGCCCTGCGAAACTGAACCTGTTCTGCACAGTGCCGAGCATCTTAACATCGGGGTCAAACTCAAGGTGCAGAGCATTATTGACTACTTTTTTCGTGTAGTTCACTCTGCCTATTACCCTGATGATTATGCTCTGAACATTTTTATAGCTGAGGGCATCAATGGCGGCTATGTACCTGCTGTCTGCGGGAACAGCACCCATTTCGCTGGCAACTGTCAGCTTGTCACCGTCCTGCCCAGCGAAAAGAGGCATACGGGAGGAAACTCTCATAAGAAAACGTACTTTCTTGGGCGGATAGTATTCACCGACCCTTATATCCGACACGATCCCCTGAGAAGAGTATCTTTTTTTATTCAGTGAGCTTGTGACATCAAACAGATCCACATACATAGTGCTGTCATCAAGATAGCCGTAGTCATACTTTGTTATGCCGTCAAGCCCGAATTCAAGTTTGAGCATCGAAGCATCGGAAAGATTCCTGAAACTGCGCACAGTTGAAGCAAGCCCGGCTTTTTCCGGAGCAACTGCGCTCACATCCATTCCGTATTTTTCAAGAGCCGCAGTCTGCTCGCTGTAAACACGGAAAGTAAGACTAAGCATATTCTTATCCTGAGAGTAGTCATAATCGACATTATCAGTGAGAAGAATCTCTATCTGGCTTGCGTCCTTACCGGGAAGAAACGCCAGTCCCTCCACCACCTCATCAGAGAAGTTGTATTTAAGAACCTCTTCATTCATGGAAGTACCGGGGGCAAAGATCACAAGTTTGTAAGGGCTTTTGGAATACAGAACCCTGAACGTGGTTTCCTCGGCGGAACGCAGGCTCATGGCATATTCACCGTCGCCCAGATCAACTATCCTGATTCCGGAAAGCAGGTTGCCCTTAACGGAAGCTTCCTCCACAGGCTGTTTCCCCGCACAGGAAAGCACGGCAAAAAGCGTCAGTATCAATACTAAAATTCTGTATCTGCTCATGAGGTTTTCTCCTTTGAGGAATCTGCTTTAAGATGGTCGAGCTTTATATCCTTGATTTCGGTTTTAGTGTTTCCGAATATATCTTTGCTTGTATCACGCACTTTTATAAAATCCTGCCCTATGAATATAATTGTGCTTCGGTTGGCACTGAAAATATCGCCTGTTTTAAGGTAAAAGCTTTCATCCGCCACAGCAAGAACGGCAATATTACCTATCTCTCCGGTGAGGATACCCACAAGCTTGAATTCATCAAATTCAGGTATAAGTATCGGGTTGAGGGTTTCGGCTTCCGCTTCCTGCGCCTGTCTGTATTCGTCAACAACACTGGTGAACGGGTCCTTTGAAAAGGTGTATTCGGGCGCCACATAAACAGTGCTGAAAAGCTCTATAAGCTCACCTTTCTGTTTTTCGAGCCTCTCAAAATTCACTTCAAGGGGTTTGGCGGGTTTAACCTCCGCCCTGTTTTTCATAAGCTCTTCACGGTCAATATCAGTACAGCCCAGAAGAGCAACAGAAGCTAAAAGAAAAATAAGCTTTTTCATTATTTAGCCCCCTTCTTCGCTGCTTTGACAGGTTTGGTTTTAGCTGCGGAATCAGCAGAACCGCCTGAATTAAACCTATATGAGTTAAGGCTTGCCGTTACATCCAGCACCTTTTCTCCGGTTTTGCTTTTTAAAACTTTTATCTGCATATCCTGAAGATTAATTATTTTGTTGAGGTAATTTATGTCATAAAGGAAACGCACAAAATTCTGGTATTGAGTTTCCATACGCACATTGAAATTAACGCTTGAGTGAAAGCCGTCGATTTTTTTCTCTCCGCCGGGCTGGAAGAGTGTAACCTTAACACCGTCCTTTTCGGCAAGCCCGACAGCCTCATCATAGAGCAGATAATAGCCCTTTTCATCCGGCAGAACCTTCAGAACTATCTGAAACTGTTCCTCCATCATGGCAAGCTGTTTTTTGAAATCATCATGCGCCAGAGCATAGGGCTGAACATCGTTAATTTTATATACAAGGTCATCATATTCCTTTTCCAGCCTCTCCATTTTTTCCTGAAGCGGCATCAGAAACAGGTAATAATATCCACCGATTATAACGGCTATGACTGCAATTTCTATCATCAGCCTGAAGCGGAACGGAATGGAGGCAAATTTTTTCAGCATTAGTCCAACCTCACGCCGGCAGTAATAATAAAGTTATTTATTTCGACTGTTTCTTCGTCTTTTTTGTCTGCTTTTTCAAGATCGATGGTGGAAAACATCTTGGTTTCGTACAGGTTCATAACAAACCTGTTCACTGATGAAACACGCAGTGAGGAACAGTTGAGAACTATCCTGTTTGTTTCAAAACTTATACTGCTTGTCCAAACATCTTCCGGCAGAGATTTTTCAACATTGGTAAGTATTTTATAATAGCCTTTCTGCCCTTCCTTGAGCTTGCGGACTATCTCAATTTTTTTCTGTATATCATCCATCTGAGAGCGGAATCTCTCGACTTCCTGTTTAACCTTCTGAAGTTTGCGGAGTTCGGTCTGTTTTTTGTTAACCTGTTCTTCAAGGTAGGAGATCTTAGCGTTAACAGTCATGTTAAACAGCATTATGCCTGCAAAAACGGCAGCAACCGCCAGAACAAATGCGCTCAACTCGATCTGAATGGGTTTAATCTTCTTTTTATGCTTCCTACCGAGCAGGTTAACCCTTATCATTTTTCCCCCGCACTCCTGAGAGCAAGCCCCGCCGCAACGGCGAAGGAGTGGAATTTTTCCTCTATAAGTTTTTTATCAGCAGAGCCGGCTATCTCCATTCTGGCAAACGGATCAAAAACTGACACATCTGTCTCAACAGCTTTTTCTATCCTTTCACGCAGACCGGGCAAAACAGCAGCACCGCCGCATATAAAGCATCTTGCCGGTTTTGACTGGCTTGCTGCATCAAACATTTCTATAGAGTTTTTGATTTCCATCGCTATCTGAGAATTAAAGGAGTCCACAGTATCTTTGAGGTTTTCATCAGATTCTATTGCTCCGGTGTTTTTCACCATCCTTTCCGCTTCGTCATAGGTTATGGAAAGGGACTGGCTCACCATTTCACAGAGGTTTCGGCCGCCTTTGAGAACTTCTCTTGAAAATTCATAGTTTCCGTTTCGGGTGATCGTGATAACAGTAGTTGAGTGACCTATGTTAACAAGAACCGCCGTTTCGTCGTCTGTTTCATAATTTTCGGTGAATGCGTTCATCATAGCGAAAACTTCAAGATCAACCACCAGAGGTCTGAGTTTAGCTGCCTCAAGAACCGACTTGAAATCAACAATCAGATCTTTTCTGGCAACAGCAAGTACAAGGTCGGTCTCACCCTTTGCCTCATCAATCTCAACTGTTTCATAATCTATGCTCACATCTTCTATATCCATCTGGATATACTGCTCCGCCTCCCACATGAAGGTTTCACGAAGCTCATCCTGATCTGTTATAGGAACGGAGAGTCTTTTGGCAATAACCGCACTGCCCTTAAGCCCTGCTGCTACATTTCTGGAAGAGAATTTCCCTGATTTATAGGCTTCTGAAACGGCTCCGGCGACTTCGCCGTAGTCCATAATTGCGCCTTCGACTATGACATCGGGTGTAAGAGCTACCTCAACGGCGCTTTTAACCACATATCCTTTTTTCTTGGGCTTAAGCTCGACAATCTTCACCGAACTGCTCCCTATGTCCACACCGATAAGCTGCTGTTTTCCGCCCAACATCT
>OBLN01000029.1_pt1 | contig 51116 bp, 39 predicted proteins | sample 1519301 | NCBI WGS metagenome assembly OBLN01 (sample SAMEA2452533, study PRJEB22499) | sediment metagenome | reverse complement strand
GAATTATTCTTTTAAAGGGATGGAAACAGGTAAAAAAAGAGAATGTTGAAACTTTTGACCAGACCATGCTTCCGGAAATCCTTAGAATCCAATCAGAAGGATTTGAAAATGTAAGACAGGGAGAAATAATAAAGCACTCAAAGAAATTCAGAGAAATGTTTTATGTGATTAAAAAGGAGAATAAGGTAATTGGTTACTGCATGTACTATCTGAAACCGTCTTTTTCAGATAGGAGACTTAAGAAAGAATCCGTAATTTATTCTATTGCAATCGCCAGAGAGTGCAGACACAGGGGATTTGGCAGGAAGCTCCTCGAAGAGAGTATAAAGGAAATGAAGCTAAACAAAGTATCAGCTATTTTCCTGTATGTGAATATTAACAATACCCCAGCTGTAAAATTATATGAAAAAACAGGTTTTTTGAAAGTCAAAGAAGTAGAGAACATATGCGGACAAAAAGAGAGATGCTATAAGATGGAACTGAGACTTATTTAATTTATTGATTCTAAAGTTAGTTTTCGTAAGATTCTTGAGGGCTGATTCCTTACAATATTTCATATAATACAAGCTTTTTTAGTGAAAATGTTTTATATAATGGCTCTTCTCATGGTATTACTTTTAATTATTATCAAATAGTTCCTCTCGTACTATTAATTATTATCAAGTAGTTCTTAAAGTCACTATCTTTCACAGTCCGGAATTTAAAGAATACATTTAAGTAAAAATCGAGTGATTGTTCAGTATGCCTGTTCAGAATTTTATAACTGCACCGGATAGAAGAGTTTTTTCTAAGGCAGCAGTGAAAAAAAATAACGGAGAATTATAACAATGGCTTTCCGTTCAAAGGTGATTGTATGGGCCTTTCACAGGTTTATGTGAGATCTGGTTCTTTCTTAACAAATACAGGAAAGTTGTTGCGGAATGCTATTGGAGTCCATCTTTTAAAAGAGTGGAATTCTATAGAAAAGAAAGATATCGTACCTGTAGACGAGAATATGCTTCAGGAGATTCTCAGAATTCAGGCAGAGGCATTTGAGAATAAGAATCAGGAGAGCATTATAAAGTATGCAAAGAATCAGAGAAAAATCTTTTATGTTATTAAGAATCGGGATAAAGTTGCAGGATACTGTGCATACTACCTGAAACCGGAATTTTCGTTTAAAGGGTTGAGAAAAAAATCCGTAATTTACTCAATTGCAACCGACAAAGACTTCAGGGGAAAAGGATACGGAAAAAAACTCCTTGAAGAGAGCATAAAGGAAATGAAATTGAACGGAATATATTCCATTCTCCTGTATGTTAAAGTAAACAATACTTCTGCCATAAAATTGTATGAAAAGATGGGCTTCCAGATAGTCAGAAGAACGGAAGGAATATGCGGTATTAAAGAAAAATGTTACATAATGGAATTAAAGCTCGAATAATTTCCATGTTATACTCCCGAATTAAAACATGACTAATCCCCACTTATATACCTGCATTTTTAAAAATAATTTCCCATTTTTAAAAACAATTCCCCATTTTTAAAAACAACTTTTTTCCACTGGCGTTTATCCAGTCTTGATTTGACCAAGTCTTTAATTTGACCCACCCACAGTTTGATTCAATCCTTAATCGGATTCAGTTCTTAACCTGGCCGAGTCCTTAATCTGGTTTAGTCCTTAATTTAATCCGCCCGCAATTCAATTCGGCCTTTATTATTTAACCCCGTGATTGAGACGATTAAGGATATATTTAAATAAAAATCGAGTTCACAATTCAATGTGTACTTTATCAACGTCCTTCTCCTCGCAGGCGGGCTAATCCTGCTGGTAAAAGGAGCAGACCTTTTTGTGATATCATCAACATCGATTGCAAAGAGATTCGGAGTATCCGAGTTTATAATAGGGCTGACGCTGGTGTCCATAGGGACATCTGTGCCTGAACTTGCCTCTTCCCTCACGGCATCCTTCGAACAGGCAAGCGGGATAGTTATAGGCAACATACTTGGATCAAATATTGCAAATATAGGACTGATAGTGAGCAGTGCTGCATTTTTATCCAGCATAAAGACCGAAGAGTTGATGCTTAGAAGAGACGGATATATAATGTTATTTTCCGCCTTTCTTTTCTTGCTATTTGCTCTGGACTTCAGGATTTCAAGAATTGAAGCCTTAACTCTTCTTTTAATTTACTGTGCTTACCTGCTATTTTTACTTGATAAGGTGAAAAAACATAAAGAAGATATATATTTCAAAGATTTTATGAATTACTTTTTAAAGTTTGAGTATATTTTTGATTTGAAAGCAAGGATAGAAACTGGTGTTAAAGGGCGAATTGAAGAAAAAGGAATGAAAGGAACTACAGAAAATATAGAAAAGAGATACGAAGGTATAAAAGAAAGCTATGAAGGGACAGGTAGAAGAGTTAAAACGGAAGAAGAGACAGGAAAAGAGATAAGAGAAGAAATCAGAGGAGATAACAAAATCTGTACTGCAGTTAAAACTGAAGATAAGGGAGAAATAAACGGCGAAGTTGAGATCATTTGCAAAGGCAGCCTTTTAATGGAGGCAATCAAACTCATAGCAGGCGGAATTGCCATAATCGCCGGAGCAAAGTATTTTGTGGAGCAGTCAATATTTTTTGCCCTGCTTCTTAATGTCCCAGAAACCCTTGTCGGTATAAGCCTTGTTGCAGTCGGGACTTCTATTCCAGAACTTATGGTTACCATTTCCGCAGCTCGCAGCGGCTATGCCAGTATAGCTCTCGGAAATGTGATAGGATCAAATATTACAAATATCCTTTTGATTCTGGGTTTTTCCGGGCTTGTCCATCCCCTTACAGTAACCGAAATTAGCATTTTTTACGTAACTCCTTTCATGCTGTTAATCAGTCTTCTGCTTCTCTTCTTTGTCCGGACAGGCTGGAGAATCAGGAGGTTCGAGGGACTTGTCCTTTTCTTACTCTACTCCGGATTCATGGTTATGGTCTTCCGCCTCGGATAAAAGTACCGTTCGAATAAAAACCCTTTATCCTTAATTTTCCAGGTTAACCCGGTAAAGTTTCTTGTTTTGGATTTCGTAGCCTTCTTCAAGGGCTTTTACTATATTTCCCGAATTATTGTACTTTATCAGGATATAATCTGTATCATATGAAATAGCGAATATGCTCACCTTATTACTAGCCAGTACCAAGCTGATCCCTGCAAGGACACCTGTAAGCCCTAAATCAAGAGTCTCTCCGATTTTCAGGCAGCTCCGGCATATCTTAACCTTTATACCCGCAGGATCATTTGCAGAGATGATATTTCCTGGCATATGATGGAAAGTTCTTCGGGAGTCCATGTGACTGAAAATAAACTGCTCTCATATACCCGCTAAGACCCATAAAACCCACCAAGGCGCTTCAAAGTTTTTTTGCAGCCTTAAAAATCGAATATATTCGGAAGAACGCTTATAGTGAGTTTTTTGTTTATTTGAGGTTCTTTTTTGTTTTATAAAAGTTACTTTTTATCAAATTTTTATTATCAAATTTTTATTATCAAACTTTTATTATCAAACTTTTAGTATCAAACTTTTATTATCAAACTTTTAGTATCAAATTTTAGTATCAGATTTTTATCTTGATCAGCCTCTGGATTTTGCTTTACTTTTTGTTTCATTGAGGGTTTAGTGTTTTATGGATTTTTTTGAAATATGCAGGCAAACATCAACTTTTAAGACCAATCTCGAACAAATACTTCGTTAAAACCGCTTCTTTATTTTTTTAATTATTATATTTTAGTCTTTATTAGAACACGGAGTGAGTTAATGGAAACACCGAGCATAGATCTCCTTTATACCCTTACGAAAATAGATGAATTAGTCTGGGGGCCTCCCCTTCTGATTTTACTTGTGGGGACAGGAATCTTTTTGACATGGCGTCTTGGAATGATTCAGGTTTTCAAGCTGCCTCTTGCGCTCAGGTATGTCCTGAAATCAAGAAAAAGTGAGATAGGGATACAGGGGGATGTCTCAAGCTTTGCAGCATTAACCACTGCACTTTCGGCAACCATAGGAACTGGAAATATAGTAGGAGTTGCGACTGCAATAAAAACGGGAGGACCGGGAGCTCTCTTCTGGATGTTTCTTGCGGCTTTTTTCGGGATGGCTACCATGTATTCAGAGTCTTTGCTGGCAGTCAAATACAGGAGTATTGATGCAAACGGACAGATGTCTGGGGGTCCCATGTATTATATCAAAAACGGGCTTGGGCACAGAAAGTACAGTAGAGCCCTTGCTTCTCTTTTTGCCTTTTTCGGGGTAAATGTAGCGCTTTTTGGGATAGGGACTTTTCCGCAGGTAAATGCCATTGTTGACTCTGCCAGAATCGCCTTTAATATTCCCGAGGTTTTGAGCGCGGCCGTAATAAGCCTTCTTGTAGCCTTTGTAACCCTTGGAGGGATCAGGAGAATTGCGGCTGTTGCCCAGCTACTTGTGCCTTTCATGGCAATAGCCTATGTGCTGGGCTGCCTTGTAATCGTAGCCCTGAACCTTGAAAAACTTCCGGAAACCTTTGCCCTGATAATCAGCTCGGCTTTTACAGGAACTGCGGCAAAGGGAGGTTTTCTTGGGGCAGGAGTAATGCTCGCAATCAGAATGGGAATTGCAAGAGGAATCTTCTCAAACGAGTCAGGTCTTGGGAGTGCACCCATAGCAGCTGCAGCCGCAAAGGTGAAGGAACCTGCAAGGCAGGGGCTTATTTCCATGACAGGTACTTTCTTCGATACCATTGTTGTCTGCCTCATGACCGGAACAGTACTCATTATGACAGATTCATGGACAGAAGAACTTGCAGGGGCATATATGACAAGCTACGCTTTTTCGACCGTGCTTGCAGAAACAGGGAGCTATATAGTAACAGTTGGGCTCATATTCTTTGCATTTACAACTATCCTGGGGTGGAATTATTATGGCGAGCGTTGTACGGAATTCCTGTTCGGAGTAAAAGGGATACTTCCTTACAAAATAGTATACATTTTTATCGTTGCCTCAGGCGCTTTTCTGACTCTTGATGTAATCTGGGTCCTGGCAGATATTGTAAACGGGCTAATGGCAATTCCAAACCTGATAGCTCTCCTTGCGTTGAGAAAAGTTATTGCGGCAGAGACCAGACACTATTTTGAAAAATTGAGAGCTGAAAGTCTAAGAGATAAAGATTGAACTCTAATTGAAGCATTAAAAACCAAATATAAAACCAGAGCAACTTATACAACCTGGTTATGGTTGCAAATAAAGTGTAACGGTTATAAGTCAGGTCAAGAGATTGTTAGCTATAAAGTTCACCAAACAAGACAGGGATTAAACCAGAGAGGGATTGTTACCCATGAAATTTACCATTTCAGGAAAAGGCCCGGCGGAAACTATAGAGACGGGAAACACGCAATCACATTTTGTAGCTATGATACTGCTAATAGTATCTCTCCTGATAGTTTCCCTCCTGATAGCACCTGCTTCTGCGGCTGTAATATCCGGAGATACTCATCTTCAGGTTGAAATTGCAGAAATTACCCCGAATCCGGCAAGACCCGGAGAAGACCTGCTCATAAAAATCAATGTTGAAAATACAGGAGACGAGCCAGCTGAGAATGTGAATATAGGGATTGAAGAAATTGATCCTTTTAGCTTTAAATACAGCACCTCAGGGGTATACGGCTCAGGAACAAATACCGAACGTGATTTTCAGATTAAGCAGATAAGGCAACGCTCAAAAGTAGAATTGAACTTCCACTTTACAGTCAGTTCAGGCGCGAAATCAGGTGTCCAGCAGCTTGAGTTTACAATCAAAGATAATAACAGAACAAATTTTTCGAGAAGAATTCCTATTCGGGTAGAAGGAAACCCTGACCTTGTACTTATTGGTACTGAAATCTTTCCTGTGAATGGGGGAAATATCTCTTCGGGATCCCTCGTTCCGGGAGAAGAATTCTACCTCAGGACTGCGGTTAAGAATGCAGGGAACGGAAACGCAAAAAATGTTCGCGTCATGCTTGACCTGAACAGTTCTTCACCCATGATCCCTCTGCAGGACAACGTCTTTTTCCTTGAAAACCTGAGTGCCGGAAGTTCCGAAAATCTGTCTTTCAGGCTCCTTTTGGGGAACAATGCAGGCGTGCAGCCTTACAGGATTCCTCTCCGCATAACTGCCTCAAATGAAGCTGAGACCCTTCAGATAAACAAATCTCAAGAGATAGGAGTAAATGTGCTGAATCAGGCGAAAATTAATATTGCAAGCCTGAAATTCGATCCTGAAATGCCCGAGAGAGGCCAGAAAGTTTCCATGATCCTGCGGCTTGAAAACGTGGGAGAAGGAGAAGCTCGCTTTGTCAAAGCAAGACTAGAAGGGCTTGACGGAAGCGGGGGTACCAGTGCTTTTCTCGGGAGGCTTGACAAGGACGACGATGCACCTGCAGTCTTTACCTTTATTCCTGAAAAGTCAGGAGAACAGGAAGTAACCCTTCTTGTCGAATACGAGGATGATTTTGGAGATCACAGGCTTAGCGAGGATCTGACCTTTAATGTTACCAGAACGCGCAGTAGTATTATTCCTTTTGCACTGGCGGCAGTCCTTATACTTGCAATTGTGCTCTTCTATCTGAAAAAGAAAGGTAAAATTTGATTGGATAAGCGACTTAGAGAAGTTTCTATAAATGGTAAGGATGCCCTATTATGCTTGAAAAGGCTAAAGTTTCCTTTTTTCTTGCCAGCCGTTCAATTGTGCGAGGCAATAAAGGAGTTACAATCTTTACGGTCTTCGTTCTGACCCTTATATTTATTCAGCTCGTGCTTTTTTCAAGTATGCTAGCTGGGGTGACGCTCAAGTTCAATGAGCTTATGGTGGACTTTCAGACCGGAAACGTTGTGGTTGAATCAAAAGAAGAGGAACGCTATATAGAGGACGCATCAGCCCTCCAGAAGAAAATAGAAAGCCTCCCACAGGTAGTCGGGACCTCAGCTCGCTTGAAGAGCCAGGGGGAATTCCGCTACAAAGAAAAAGAAATGGGAGCTACTGTTTACGGGATTGACCCTGTGGATGAAGGGTTTGTAACGGACCTTGAAAATGGCATTATAAGTGGGGAATTCCTTAGCAGGTCTGACCGAGGGGAAGTAATCCTGGGGAGGGAAGTTTCTGGAGGCTTCGGAGCCCTGATGGAATCGAGGTCTCTGGGAGGCGTGGAAGTGGGAGATACGGTGGAAATCATAGTCAACGGTAAGACCCGCGAGTTCAGGGTTAAAGGAATCTATTCCACCCGCTACTTCATGGTCGACGCCGGAGCCTATATCAACAGGGCAGATCTGGAAGAGATGCTCGGGGTGGAAAACCAGGACCTTGCAAAAGAAATAGCTGTCAGGACCACCATAGGCACGGACGAATACGAGACCCGTACAGCCCTCCTTTCCCTGGGTATCAGGGAAAACATCCGTACCTGGCGCGAATTTGCAGGAATTCTCAGCTTGATAGAAAGCACTCTTGGGCTAATCCGAGATATGATGAACCTGATTGGTCTTCTTATAGCCTTCGTAATCATCTTTGTAGTTATCTATGTAAATATCGTTAACAAAAAGAGACAAATTGGAGTTCAGAAAGCTATAGGAATAGAACAGAAGGTAATTATAGCTTCCTTTGTGCTCCAGGCCATATTCTATGCAGGCGTCGGCATTATTCTCGGTTTTTCTTTCATGCGTTTTGGGCTTGCCCCATATACAGTAGCACATCCGGTGGACATACCTCTCGGTAGCATGAGCCTGAGACTGGACAATGCCGAAGCCCTGAATCGTGCAGTTCTCCTATTCCTTGCCTCAATTATTGGCTCTGTTGTACCTGCCTATATGTTGACACAGAAAGACCTCCTGGAATTAATTTGGGGCAAGTAAAAGGAGGAAAAGGCATGGGAAATAAAATTGAAAGAGAAATGAAAGAAGAAGTTAAACATGAGACCGGAACTGAAAACATGCCCGATGAAAGAAAAGAAGATAGCATAATAGAAGGTGTTGATATTGTCCGCACCTTCCTGATGGGCGAGGTGGAAGTAAGGGTACTGCGCGGCATTTCCGTAAAAATCAGGCGTGGAGAGTTTGTTGCTATTATGGGCCCCAGTGGTTCCGGAAAGACTACTCTTTTAAACCAGCTCGGTCTTCTTGATACTCCCAATTCCGGGAAAGTTATTATTAACGGTGCCGATACCTCCATGATGTCCGATAAAGAAAAAGGCAGGTTTCGTCTTCACAACCTGGGTTATGTCTTTCAGGACTATGCTCTTCTTCCCGAACTTTCCGCCGTCGAGAACGTTTTCATATCCCTTATGATGCAGGGTAAAAGCAAAACAGAATATGAATCTGCTGCCGCCGAAAGCCTGACCGCAGTTGGATTGGGTGATCGCCTCTCACAGCTTCCTTCCAAAATGAGCGGAGGGCAACAGCAACGAGTTTCCATTGCTCGGGCCCTTGCCCACAAACCTGTCATCCTTTTTGCTGATGAACCATGCGCCAACCTGGATTCCAAGAACTCAAAGGACGTCCTGGAGCTTTTCAAGAATTTCAATAAAGAAAAGGGGCAGACGATAGTAATGGTCACTCACGAGGACTGGCATGCGGCATACGCCGACAGGATAATAAGGTTAAAAGACGGGATCGTTGTAGAATGAATTATGTATTAGAGCTATTTCAAAAATCGGTGGTCTTTTTCTTCTCAAATAGATCTGGAATTCGTTTCGACAAGATCAACTATATGGAAGGTACACTAGATTAAATGAGCTACACCAGATTAGATGATTTTTAGAGGGGTAAGAGATAAGAGAAGTATTTCTTAGTCTTTGAGGCACGGAAACAGATATAATTTTCCAGATCAGTTATGAAAGTTACATAATGAAAAATACGCTTCTTATACAATTATATAGTTTTTTGATTATACAGGATATGGCAGAGATTAAAAGGGGAATCTGCTGGGGCAATTATTCTGCTTGTTTACCTTTGTATTGACCGGATAGTTGTTACTGTATTGATGGGAATTGCTGGGAATTTGCCAGGATCAAAATTAAAATATTGGAAAAGTTTTTTTAGTAACACTCGCAATATAATTACTAAAAATTACAAATGTGGTTTGAGATTATATGCTTGTAGTGCCTCTTCTGGAGAAATATAAAAAATATCTCACATGGTCCTATCGTACCCTTGGGTTTTTAAAAACAGCTGAAAAATTTGTAGTATCATTTTTAGTAATGATTTTGTTTAACCTGTATGAGCTCGCGTACTATATTCCAGGCATGGATAAGCTGAGCAGGTCCCAGGAATACCTGAGTACTTACTGGTTTAATCTTTGTTTAATGGCTACAGGTGCACTTGTTTTGACTCTCCTTATCAGTTTAATTTACAGGTTATTTGACAGGAAAGGTAAGTTTAACCTGATAAGCCTCCTTGAAACCGGGTTTCCTGAACTCAAGACAAAATTGAGCACGGCATACGATAATAGGCAGAATATCAATATTGTCACAAAGAACTTGTTTGAGGATGTGCATGGCCAACTTACAGGTATCAGAATAAGGAAAATAATCCCTAAAAACCAGATTTTCAGGTCATTTTTAGTACTCCTCCTGGTTTCAGGCGCGGTCACTTTCTGCATATATGAGGGCTTTAGCCTTGACATTTCTCCAGGCAAAATAATTGAGAACCTTCGGGACAACGCTCATAACCTCAATGCCAGAGCTTATGAAGAAAAAGAGGAGACGGTCTCAGATTCCAGGTACAAGGTAGAGGCTGTCATCATAAAAAACGGAGATCAGGTTGAGATGAAAATCAATCCCACCCTAGGCCTCGGGTTCACAAGCCAGATAGATGGCAATACTGCGAGTAAATTCAATGAGAGTTCGGGTAACTTTGATGAGAAATTTACATATAGCCAGACTTATTCGGAAAACCTGCCGGAAGAGTATGAACCCCTGATTAAGCAATATTTTGAAACGCTTTCATCCAAATGACACCTTTTATTCGAATAAAACCATTAAAAAATGCAAATGTCCTTGCAGTAAACGCATCATTTACGTAAAAATAGTGGAGTGGCAATATGAGAGAATTACAGGAAATTCAGCTTGAAGATTCAGAACTTAACTTAAAACCTACTTATGAAAAAGCTCCCAGGATTTTTGATGTTATATTTAGAGAGGTTGGCAATTCTATTGTCGGACAAAAAGAAATGATCCGGCAGATCCTTATAGCTATGCTTTGCGAAGGTCATGTCCTTGTTGAAGGTAACCCGGGGCTTGGCAAGACCCTGACCATATCCACTATTTCTCAGATTATGAGTATGAGGTTTAGCAGGATTCAGTGCACTCCTGATCTTATGCCTGCAGATATCACAGGAACTGATATTATAGAGGAAGACGAAAGAGGTTCAAAACATTTTAAATTCAAGCAGGGCCCTGTTTTTGCAAACATCGTGCTTGCAGACGAAATTAACCGCGCCTCCCCAAAGACCCAGTCCGCCCTGCTAGAAGCAATGCAGGAAAAACAGGTTACAGTAGCAAGCACGACATATTTGCTCGATAAACCTTTTTTTATCCTTGCGACTCAAAACCCTATAGAGATGGAAGGGACCTATACCCTGCCAGAAGCCCAGCTTGATAGGTTTCTAATGAAGATTCGCTTGGAATACCCTGACCCGGAAGAAGAATTTGAAATTGTAAATCGTTATGCTGAAGCCTTTAGACCATCTGTAAAAAAATGTATAGATAAACAGACATTTATCGAACTGCAGCACATAACCCGCAGAATTCCGATTTCGAATAAACTCAAAAAGTACGCAATTGATATAGTGAACCAGACCCGAAGGATGCCTGATATGATAGAAGCAGGTGCGTCCCCACGTGCTTCAATTGCACTCATCCTCTGTGCAAAGGCGAATGCATTTCTCGACGGCAGAGGATACGTTGAAAAGGAAGACATCGACTTGCTGACTCTTCCCGTCCTTCGCCACAGAATAATTCTGTCTTTTGACGCTGCGAGAAACAATATTACGAGCGATAAAATCATACAAAAAATCCTGGAAGACAGGAAGACGCTTACAATTATCTGATTCAGCCAGCAAGAGAAAAATGACTGGAGGCAAGATCAGACATGGCTGGCGCAAAACACACAATTGATACGTCATTCCTGACCCAACTCGATAGGTATGCAATCCCGCTCAGCAAGCGGGTTTCGGCAATTCATATGGGCAGTCATCAATCAACTCGGACAGGGGCAGGTCTTGACCTTATAGACCATAGAAAATACAATCAGGGCGATTCATTAAAGAAAATTGACTGGAACCTGTATGCTCGTACGGAAAAACTTTACATACGCAGGTTTGAAGAGGATAAAAACCTTAACATGGTAGTACTGCTTGACGCCAGCAGCAGCATGCTTTTTCCCGACAGCACGCCGAACAAGTTCGAATATGCATCAACAATAGCCGCAGGGATCTCTTACATTGTAATGAAGCACAATGACGTGTACACGATTGCAACCTTTGCAGAAGATGTGGATTACACAAAAGCCTACAAAGGCAGAGACGATTTCCTGCGGACAGTAGATTCCCTGACCAGGGTTTCTGTCAGAGGAAATACAAAACTTGCAGATTGCGCCGACTCAATATGCCCAAGGATAAAATCAAAATCAATGGTTCTGATAATTTCGGATTTTCTGGACGGTGTTGATTCGATCCGAAGTGCCATTAACAGGCTTTCCAGGCACGAACTTGTACTTGTACATATTTATGACGAGACTGAAATTAACCTGCCTGAAGCCGTAGACGGAGCAGTAAAATTCATTGACAGCGAGACAAATGAGGAAATCAGTTTTACAGTGGGACCTAATTTTAAAAGAGAATATGCCTCGGAATATGCAAATCATATGGCTGAACTTGAAAAAATCGCATACGATTTTAAAATTCCTTACTTCCGGGTGAGCATAAAAAACGAGCCGTTTGATGCCGTACTCAGAATCATAGGTGAAGGGTGATTCTGCATATGGACTTTGAATTCTCTCAGGGGCTGGCTGCGCTTGCAGGTATAATTCCCCTTATAATAATATATCTGCTCAAGCCCCGTCCTAAAAATATAATTCTGCCTTCCCTTATGTTTGTCCGAAAGATTAGCCAGAATGTGCTTGATTCCCGGCGCACTATCAGCAAAAGAATAACGGACCCTTTATTTTACTTACAGTTGCTGGCCCTTATTCTCTTATCAATAGCAATTGCAGGCCCCCTTGTAGATGATGTTAAGACTGATGCTGAAAAGGTAGTAATTATAGTGGACTCATCTGCGAGCATGACAGCCCCTGACCGGACCGAAGAAGCGAGATTAATCGCACTGGATAGCCTGGGTCAGGAGAACACCATAATCGCTGCGGAAAGCATGCCTGTAGTGCTTGCAAAATCTCTGGGTGAAGATGATGCGGAGAAAATAATTAACCGGCTTGAAGCAAGAAATACACCCTCAGATGTCCCAAGAACTATTTTGACTGCCATAAATGAAAAAGAAAATGAAAACGGAAAAATCGTAGTTGTATCGGATTTTGAGAACTGGGAAGGAAGGGCACCTGAAACATACATCAGGATTGCAAACACAAAAAATATGGAGCTGGAGTTCAGGCAGGTAGGCAATAAAACCGTCAATTACGCAATTGTGGAAGGTTATTTGAAAGACAGTAATGACGGGACATATGAGTATACCTGCACGGTCAAGAGTTTCAATGATGCAGGTGCGAATCTTGATATTCAATTGGAAAACAATGTGGGTTCTTCATCCGGCACGAAAGTAAGTAGCCCGATACACCTTACAGGATACGGAACACAGCAAATAAAGTTTTCAAAGATCCCGCAGGGAGTGTCGACTGTACAAATCCTTAATAATGATGCGATACCCTGCGATAACATTGCTTTTATTTCAATTCCTGAGGTTACACCCAAAAAAATTTTAATATTAACGGACCCGGAGAAAATTGCAGGAAGGTCTTCTCTGGCAACAGCGGTATCCCTTTTGCCCGATGTCAAGGTAGATGTACGGCAGGACCTTCCAGACAATGCTTCGGAATATGACACCATAATAGTAAACTCAAAACATAAGCCTCTTTCAGCCAGTGATGCCCTGGAAATCGCGGCTTTTGCAAAAAATGGAAAAGACCTTATAATTATAGGGAACGAGTGCCTTTATGATTCATTACGGATGCAAGGACTTTATTCTGTTCTTCCGGTAGACTTAATCTCGATAGAGGAAAAAGGCAGTTACAATATTGAGACCGTCGGAAGCGGGAAGACTATTTTTGAAGATGTCTCTTTCAGCGAAGTATACCTCCGGAGATTCCTGAAAACTGTCCCAAAACAGGATGCTGCCGTCCTTGCAGAAGCACAGGGGGTGGGGCCTCTGGTCTGCTTGAAGAATATAAACAACGGGACAGTAACCTATGTGGGGTTCAGTGATATTGCCGGAAACGATGCATGGAATAATTTCGCAACTACTCCGACTTACCCTGTGTTCTGGATAAAACTCCTGAGATACGTATGGGGAGTAGGGGACATAAGCGAGACAAATGTGAACACGGGACGGTACCAGGCATTTGATCAGGCTGTCAGGATTAAAACCCCTGCAGAAACTATCAGCAGCAATTTTGTCTATTATGATGAATGCGGGCTTTATGAACTCAACCAGAAGACCATAGCTGTTAACCTGTATGACGCCGGGGAATCAAATACCTTTACGGAAAAAAGGCTGAACCTGACAGGCGAGAACGGAGAAATCAGGAGGCAAGAGTTCCATAAAACTTCTCCTGACAGGCCCAGAAAATACCTTATTTACGCCTTATTGCTTCTCCTCATAATAGAAAACGCAGTCATGTTAAGGAGGAAGATTATATGAGCCTTGATTTTCCTTATGGTTTTAATTTTTTACACATAAGCGAACTGATGTTACTCGGCCCTCTTGTGTTTCTTGTGCTTTTGGGTCTCTTAAAAAAGATCGATAAAAAACATCTGTTCGTCCATGTCCTCGTAATCTTTCTTCTGATTCTCGCTCTTGCTGCACCCTATTCTGCAGAAATGAGTTCACCGAAAATAAATCACACCAGAATAACCATAATTTCTGACGAAAGTGTCAGCATGGAATTGCTGGAAAAAGGAATTGCTGGAGAAGTTGCAGACAAACTCAATACTAGAGTCCCTGTGACGGTCACAACTGTCTCAGGAATACATACCACCCTTGGAGACGCTATTATCCAGCAGGCTTCACCTGAAAATTACGTGCTTGTAGTATCGGACGGGCAGAGCAATTCAGGGACACCGGTTGAGGATGCCCTCTCTTATTGTTACAAAAACAATTTTCCCGTTGCAACCCTTATCCCTAACACTGTTAAAGAAGATTTGAGTGTGGAGATTGAAGGGGAAAACGAGGCTGTAATTGATAATAAGGCTTTTTTTAAAGTTTATATCAGGAAAGCTACCGAAGAAAAGATGAGTTATCGGGTAAGGATCACGGTAGACCATAAAAAAGTGCTGGAAAGAGAAATTACCCAGACCGGCAGAGTAGAAAGTATAGAGTTCAACCACACATTTGAAACCCTTGGACCTCACAGCGTAAAGGCAACCCTTCACCCTGCAGGCATCAGCGTTAAAAGCCTGGACTACTTCGAAGATAACAACCAGTATATGAAAAGCATATATGTAACCCCCAAACCAAAGGTCTTGCTTGTTACGAATGAGCCCGACTCTCCTCTTGCAAACACGATGAAAGAAATCTACAATGTAAGGGTATCAGGGTCATTCGGATCTCTTAATGGCACGGATGCTGTTGTAATTGACAATCAGGCTGCGTCTACAATCTCGGACGCAGAGAGCGAAATCCTCAGGACCTATGTCATTAACGGAGGCGGCATGGTCGTGGTTGGAGGCGACTCCTCATTTGACTATCCTGCAGACAATACATATAAGGAGACCAGGTTTGAAGAACTGCTGCCTGTCACTTCAAATCCTTCGAACTGGAGGGGAGGCAGAAATGTTGTCCTTATGCTTGATGTTTCGCCCAGCACACTGCAGAGCAATGGTGCAGGAGGCAGGATTCTTGACGATATCCTCTCAAACGCTATTGTCCTTCTTGACAGCGACCTCCTGAAAGATGCACAGGTGGATGTGATTACTTTCGGGAGTAAAGGACAGGATATCACAAACGGGTTTGTGGATATGTCAAAAGAGTCAAACAGGCTCTGGCTTGATACTGAAATCCGTAAAATAACTCCGACAGGCGACTCTACATCCCTCGAAAGGGGGCTTATGACTGCACGCACACTACTTAAAGCACAGAATAACAGCGCAGAAGCTGAAATCATAATTGTCTCTGACGGCGGCATTGGCAACACGGCTGAAGGAGATACGCGGTTTGAGCGGGCGATCCAGTGTGCGGAAAACCTTCATGAAAGTAACGGGATTGGTATCCATTTTGTTCACATACATGCCCCTAAGACTGCCCGCCAGGTCACTTCTAAAGGACAGTATTATGCAGAACTCTTCATGAACAAGATAGGTCTGTCTAAAAACTACAACAGGATAGAGCCCGGAGAGAGAATAAAAGTGAGCTTCTCCGAAAACCCGGAAGAGTCCGAAGACCGTAAAGATGAGTATTCAAGCGGATCAATAGTTGTTTATGACCCGAAGCACTTCATTACCCGGAATATTTCTGACATAAGCCATGATATTTTAGGGTACAATGAAGTTACCCCGAAACCCGAAGCAAACCGCCTTGTCATAACAAGGCTTGGCAAACCCATAATTACGGTCTGGAGGCTTGGACTAGGGCGTGTTGCTACGATTACTACCGATAACGGAAAAGGGAATGGAATACCCTGGGCAACACCCCTGTATTCCGGGAATGACAGTATAATAATTACAAGGACTCTTAACTGGGCAGTTGCGGACACGGAGACCGAAGGAATCCGTCTTAAGGTACCGGATCTTAAAATGGGACAGCCTGGCAGAATCCTTATAACAACCGAAAAAGAAGGAGCTCCAGAACTTTATTTTGACAAAAAGCCAATGGAGATCACATCCATAGGCAACAATATGTACGAATCATATGTGACTGCCAGTACCTTCGGACTTCATAAAATTTCCGAAACTCCGCTGGATGTAAACCTGACAGAAGATTTAATGTCTGAAACTTCTGAAGTCAGAAACCTATCCTGGAGACCCGCTTCGGCAAATTATCCGGATGAGTATACATATATCGGGGAAAACTCTCTTTTCCGGACAGCAGTACTTGAAAACGGAGGAAAAGTCTATACTAAAACGGATATCTATTCAAAGATAGTAGAGGACGCTTCAGCCAGCACAGAGAAAAAAGTAGTGACAAATATCTTTTATACAAGATATTTCCTTGCTCTCGCTTTCCTGATATACCTGCTATACACCCTGTATCATACATACAATACGCGCATGAAGTAATCTCATTCGAGTAAATATGAGAATATTTGCATTATATCAGGATAATGCCATACAAAAATTAGCCATACAAAAATTAGTCATACAAAAATTAGTCATACAAAATTAATCATACGAAAATTAGCCATACAAAAATTATTTTATATGAAAAATTATACACATCAAATTTATCGAATGAGATATGACAATGGATAATATAATCAGGGATCTGATAAACTTAAAGGTACGGATAACCCTGTAGACCTGGGCCCTGATAATAAAGAAATGTTTCATTTATATATTTGGCCCTATTAGTTGAATAGTATAATGTTAAACTAATAAACTAAAATTAGAGAGATCAACTAAAAAATATAGTAGAGATATAATATTAGATATTAAAAATATTATATATGAGAACTGCATAGTATAATTTGCGTTCTCATCTCTGAACACCCCACTAGCAAACACCTACTCCAAAACCTACTCCAAATAAGAGATGAAATAAAACTCTCAACCCACAAATACCTCAAACCTCTTCCCAAACAAAAATCTCTTAGTACCTTTAGGAACTTCCAGATATTTTCAGATGGGAACGCAGCCTCTTTTAAAACGGAATCTGACTTTAAGACCTCTTATGTTTTTCATATTTTACGTTCAGGTTTTTACTGTTTGTTCATATTTTTGTAACTAATTCAGATATAACAGCTGTTCCGGTTATATTCTGTCAAACTAATAGTTGTCTTGGCCAGGAAAGTATAGCTGAGATTTTACCTGATTTTCCAGATAATTGTAAAAATAATAAAAAGCAGATTAAAAGGGGAGGAAGAAGTTATTTGATTAAAAAGAAGAGAAATAAACAACAAAGAAAAACAGAATTTGGATATAGTATTTTCGCATTGCAGCTAAAATGAATGGAAAAAATATTGGATGGGTATATCCAAAGCTTACCGGTTGCAGGGCTTCTATAAATAATATTATTGCAATTATTAAAATGCAAAAGCTCTTTTTCAGACATATCAGAAGAATTACCTGATGCAGTTGTATTATAATTTCCGTAGCTTTCAAGGCTTAATAAAAAAGGGTCTTCTCTCAGATAAGGGCCTGCAGGGTATGTAAGTACACCGTCTTTTACTACAGTCCCCTGTGGTATCGCATCAGCAGAGCTTATCATTGTTAATATTCCAATAATCAGCATCAAAATGAGATTAAGTTTATATATACCTCTTCCTCCTGGGTTCTCGGAACGATGGCGAAACTAAAATCATTTGACATCAAAATATTAAAGAAGAATTGAATTAATACTATATATTATTTTTTAAAAATTCAAGTAAATATATTTCTAATGATGGCTCTGAAAAAGCCTGACACCGGGTACGGATGGATAGAGAATTAGACCATTATATCAGTAATAGAATGTTATACCTATAAACTAATGAATATAAGTATAAAATAAGATTAGTTGTTGAAAATATTATATATAGTTAGTGCATAGTATAACTTGCGTTCTCACCTTAACACCAACTGGCAAACACCTATTCCAAAGACCTACTTCAAATCCACTCCGAAAAACTACCCCACAAGTAAAGAGATAATAAAAACTCACAGCCTATGAGTCAAGTACCTCAAACCTCTTCCCAAAACAAAAGCATCTCTTATAAGTATTCGGAACTTCCAGGATCCGGGTGGGGACGCAATCTTTTCTCCCAAAATAAGTGAACGTCAGGAAATCTTTATAATTTTATTTCCAGTATGCCATCTCATTTTCCAATATGCTATCTCATTTTCCAATATGCTGCTTTTCAGACAGTTTCCTGTATTTTCTACTGTTGTTTCCTATTTTTTCAGTGTTCCGTTAGCATTTTTGAATAGTCCCTTATTTCTGAATGTTTCCGGCGTTTTTCACTATTATTATATTTTATTATATTTTTTCGTATTTTTCTTTATTTTTCATGCTTTTTTAAGAATATTTCCTTATTTTTCTGTTGATGCATTTTTCCCGTAAATCGATTTATCCTGTTGTTTCTTTTTTAATGTTACGGGTTAACTTCCTGGCTTAAAATGTGAGTACTGGAAATCTCTACTGGTTTTTCAATCATCATTCCGGCTGTCAGCTCAGTTGGTTTTTCTATTGTCATCCCCGCTGAAGCTTGAGTTGAGACTGTAGCTGAGCTTTCGGGCTGGATAAAGGAAGAACCGATTATTTTCTTTGTCCTGAAGACTGCAAGCAAAAACCCATACGTAAGGGGACCTATGATTATTCCTATAGGACCGAGAACAAAAACCGGAGCTGCAAAGGCTATCAGAGTAATCGCGGGATGGATTGAAGCCCGGCTTCTTGCGAGTTTAGGCCTTATAATGAAATCAGGAATGAGGTTCATGAAAATGATTCCCAGGAAAAACAGTGCTCCTGCTGTAAAAAAGTCCTGAATAAGAACATAGTAAAGAGCAAGGAGACCATAAACCGTGCCCGCTCCGACAACCGGCAGAAGAGCCATTACAAAGGTCAAAATTCCCCATATCAAAGAATAGGGCACCCCAAGAATCCAGTAAATTATTCCTCCGATTATGCCTGTCGCGAGGCAGGTCAGGAAGTAAACTACAAAAAGGCTCTGGTAAATATGATTGAGCTCCCCGAGAAAAGTGACTCCTGTATTTCTGTCCGGAAAGATATTTGGGAGCTCGGCTATGATGGTTTCGCTTTCTACGAGAAGGTAGTAAGTGAGGACAGCAATTATTATCAGCTCTATAATCAGGATAGAAAGATCGGTTGAGATTTCAAAGATATTACTCTGTATCCTTGGAACGTAATCGATAACCAGAGAATTAAGGTATGCTCCGATGCTCACAGTCAGTTGCCCCGGATGGGTCTCGATAAAAGGCTCAAAAAACCCGACTATGCGCCTGAGGTCCATATTCGCGAACCCATTAAGGGTGTTAGGAATTTCTAAAATTTTAGAAATCTCGTTCATTAAAGCTTTCACTATAAGAATACCGGAAGATACCGTAAGAAGAAAAATTGCTCCGAGCGGGATGAGAGCGCAAACTTCCTTACTCTTTATGAACCTGAAGCAAAAAAAGTACACAGGGTATATAACGTAAGCAAATAGGGAGCTGAGGACAATGACATAAAAAAATGCTGATGTTATATATAAGGCAAATAAAGAAACCAGTATAATTGTAACTAAATATATAGCCTTAACAGGATCATAATTTTTCATAATAGGAATATTGAAGAAGTAGATAAATAACTTACTGTCAATATAAAAGAACTTATTCTCACAAATATTCAATTTTATCGAATTTGAGATAGTCAATTACCCTCCATTGAAATGACAGACTTGTAACTAACTTACATTGTCACGTTTGGTTTATTGACAGACAACCTACTCGGGCAAGATATACCTGCTTGAGCAATGTTACGAGAGGCGTTAAGATCAGTATGTATCTGAAAACCACAGGCTTTGCAATGGTAGGAACTCCATTCCTGTTACTCTTCTGGATATCTCCGCATTTAGAGCATTTCTGAGAAGAGTATCAAGGGTCAATAACGGGAAAAATATTATCCAATTAATGGGAAAAAATATAATTAAAGTAAAGGTCATTGTTTCAAGAACCGGAAAGCTTCGGAACCGCGGATCTAAAGAGCACTCCGTTTTCGTATCTTATCCTGCGGATTCTTTCGCGTACCATGAAATCCAATATGAGTTCGATATCTTCGGGATATCTGGCATTAAAGGGCATAAAAGGTTCCGAGTTTTGTTTTGAAACATAAAACATGTTTCCGCCGAAATAGGCGATATGCTCCAGCTGATGCTTATCAAATACGAGGCGGATGAACTTTTTTGAAAGAGGAGGTTTTGAGAATTCAAAATCCCCTTCAGTTAATTCAATGCCTGCTTCATACATATAGAAAGATTGGCTGGATATGATATAAATGCAGGCAAATACAGGAAAATTACAAGTGACTACAGAAGAACCGGAAGATAAAGAATTCTTATTTGCCTGAAGCTTTTGAGGACATTTTGACCCCGGAGATAAGGCTTATGAACCTGCCGACCCGTCTATAGCGCTCAAGAAGATCCTGCTCCTGCCTGATATCTTCAAGCTTTTCAAATATATACGCATTTTCGGGAACGTTCGGAATCTGAGCCCTAAGTATATTAAGCAGAGATTCGAGCTGCCTGTCAAGCTCTTTCTGGTCTTTTTCAAGGTCCTGGAAACTCCATTCCCTTACCTTCTGACTCACAGTGCAGGTAATTTTCTCAGTGGGGGTTCCTTTTGCCTGAAGACAGGCAGTTCTTGATTTGTACCGGATTCCGGAAAGAGTTTCTTTTAGTTTTTGTTCAAGGACTACTTTTCCGATTTTCGGATACTCTTTTTTCACGGTTTTTTGTGTAAGAATGGCGTCTTCTTCTATAGCCTCAAAAATTCCCGATGCCCTATCAAAAGCCCCGATACATGCCTCAAGAAGTTTTTTCTGGGCAGGAAGATCTCCGGGAGTCAGATTTCCGGCTTCGCGGAGGAGCCCTGCAAATTCTTCAAAAATATCGAGAAACCTCTGGCTTTCTTCCAGCTCCCTGATTTCATGGGTTACTTCTGAGAGATATCGTTCGCTTTCGAGCCGGGAGGATCTTTCATTAAAAAGAATCTGTAAGAGAGAATTATAAAAGGGATAGTAAAATTCAGGAATTATATTGTCAATAGAAGATTCAGCCGCCTCCTTAAAATATTTAACTGCTTCTTTAAGTCCGAAAAGATAGGCTGCTTCATTTTCCGCCCTTAGAGCCCTCCAGAGAGATGCCTTTCCAAGAGAGCGGAGTGCATACCTGCGGACGTAAATATAAGGGTTGTCAATAAGAACCTGAAGATCCCTCCATGCCTGTGTCTTATCGGGCATATAGAAAAAAGCATACCCAAGAGCTCTGGTAGCTGCGCGTTGTACAAAACTGTCGCTATGTGTTGAAAGCCTTATAAGGTCGCTCCAGGCTTTTCTTTTATCCGGGACCTCCGGATAGCCGGACGAGAGGGCAAGTACCGCTCCTTTCCTGATTTCCCTGTCCTCAACGGATGTCAGCCTTAAAAGATCATTCCACGCCCTTTGTTTATTATCTGAGTATGCAAATCCGACAGCAAGAAGTTCGGCAGCTCTTTTTCTGAGATGAGCGTCCTGGCTTTCGGTTAGCCTGACAAGGTCGAAAAAAATCGCTGATTTTTCATCAACAGCAGGAAAAACATATGAAAGCAGTCCTGCAGCTCCTTTTCTGACACCTGTGTCTGCGTCTCCGGACATTTTGAGGAGTTCACGCCAGATATCCTGCGTTTTGCCCGACCTCCGCGAATAAAGAGCAAGAATGGATTCAATTGCACCTCTTCTCATCTGCGGGTCAGGGTCCGAACTCAGCCGAAGAAGCTCCTTTATGATTTCCTCTTTCTCCGGAAGCCCGGAATATGCTCTTGCAAATGATTCTGCTGCATCTTTCCGCACATATTCGTGCCTATCGCCTGTCAATCTCAGAAGATCAAAAGCAGGCCTTTTGCTTTCTTTTTCTTCAACCTGCCTATTTTCAACATTATCTTTACCCCTCACTTCTTTATCCCCCACTATTCTTTTAATATTCCCGCCTTCATTTTCAGAAAGAGCAGTCCCAAGTGAACTGGCTGCATCCCTTCTTACAAAAGCAGCTTTTCCAGATGCAAATTTATAAAACCCTGCAGGCTCTATCTCTTTTTTATTTTCCCGGATATTTTTTCTGTTTATCTTCCCAGCTTCAGTCAATACTTCATTTGTCTCATATTCTTCATAAAATTGAGGGTATATTGAAGTAAGAGTTTTTACAACCCTCCTGAGCACGTAACTGTCCTTTTTTTCAGCCAGGTACACAAGATCGGAATATGCCTGGATTTTATCGGAAACATACGGAAAAACCTTACCTAGGGTGTCAGCAGCCGTCCTTCGAATATATTCGTCTTCACTTCCGGTAAGTTTCATAAGTTCTTTCCAGACAGCATCTTTATCTTCAAGGTATGGAAACACGTCAGCAAGAGAATCGGCAGCAATCTCCCGGACATACCTGTCCCATATTCCTGTCAGTTCAAGGAAATCGGACCAAACCCTATTTTTGTCCGGCATTTCAGGAAAAACAGAAACAAGAATATCCGCAGACTGCTTTCTTACGGACCCTCTTTCATCTTCCGTAAACCTGAAAATGTCAGTCCAAGCCCTTTTTTTATCCGGGACCGAAGAAAAGACAGAAGGTAAAGATAGTAAAATCTCCTTTTGTACCACCTGGTCAGAGGATTTCTTTGCCATTCTCAGCATTTCATCCCATGCTTCATCTTTCATTTCATCAGGTAAGGACGAAAAAACCTCTCCGGATGTCTTTGCAGCCTGTTCCCGAACCTGCATGTCTCCGACTTCTCCCGCCAGGCGAAGCACATCTTTCCATGCTTTACCTTTTTTTTCTTCAGGCAACTCCGGAAAAACGATGCTCAAAAAAGAAGCAGCTTTTTCCCGGACATATAGATCGTCTGATTCCGTCATTTCAAGCAGATCTGCCCATGCCTGTTCCTTATTAGAAAGTTCGGAAATAGCATTTGGGAGCAAACGAATAATTCCTCTGCTAATGTCCTCAAGGCTTGATTTTGAGTTTACCAGCTCAATAAGGTCTTTCCATGCGCTGTCTTTATCGGGCATGAGAGGAAAAACAGTTATCAGAGCATTAACTGCAGTTCTCATAATCCGTTCCACAGGATAAGCCGTAAGATTTACAAACCTCTCCCATGCAAGTTTCTTCTCCGGCACATTGGGAAAAACCGTTGTAAGGGAATTAACAGCTTCTTCCCTGACATCGTTATCCCTGTCAGAGCAGAGCCTCAAAAGGTCTCCAAATGCCTGCTTTCTATCAGGAAGGACCTCAAAAAGGACCCCCAGTTGCCTTGCAGCTTTTATTCTTTCATCCGATGCCTGACTGAAAGTTTTATCATGTATACCGGGCTGGTCACTCAAGAATTCCCACCAACGCTGTTATAATTCTTTCCTTTTATGATATATTCCAGTTTGGCGGGTTTATCTTTTATAAGTATTGATTTTGATTTTTATCTTCAAGCAAAAACTGCAAGCAAATACTGTGCAAAGAAGTACTATTGCAAGCAAATACTATTGAATATGAGCACAGGTAGAGGAAAATCAAATAAAATTAAATGCCCTTGAACAATTATCCTCAGTATCAAAAAGAATCCACATTAATTTATAGAGTATAAGGTAAAAGATATACCTTTTTATCCAATACAAATATACAGAAGATTTGACACTAATACTTCACCAGAATTTCAGATCCGCCTTAGAAACACAGTAAAACTCCTTAAAAGAGGAGAGTTACATGGAAAACTCCTACCTTGACCTGGTTTTATTTTCGGAAAAAAGAAAAAAGATCCTTCTGTTATTGAGCGAAGGTCCAAAAAGCCTCGAAGAAATAAAAAGCTTCTTTGATGCAGGTCCGACATCGGTTCAGCCTCAGATCAAGCTTCTTAAAGATAAGTATCTTCTTTATCAGGAGGACAATAAGTACAAACTGACCCCTGTAGGGGAAATAATAGTTGAAAGCCTGCAGAATATGATTAATACTATAGAAACTTTTGAGAGCAAACAAGAATTCTGGAACAGTCATAAGCTTGATGGTATCCCCCTTCATCTCTTGAAAAGAATAAGTGACCTGAAGTGCAGCACCTTTGCCAGACCCCTTGACGAGGCTAATATCTTTTCTCCTCACAAAGAATTTGTGGAAAATATAACAAAATCGGAATTTGTAAAAGGCATTTCTCCGTTTATTCACCCCCTGTACCCTAAAATGTTCCTGAATTTTGCACAAAAAGGTATCAGTATATCCCTGATTGTGACCGAGGCCGTATTTAATAGAATGAAAACGGAATTCAGGCACGAAGTAGGCGAATTTCTTGCCCTTAACAACACTCATATTTATGTTTATGACAAAGAGATGCTCCTTTCAAGCGTGGTAACAGATTGCTTCCTCTCTCTCGGTCTCTTTTATATCAATGGTGTCTACGATCACGTAAACGATATCATAAGCTTCGACCCTAAAGCCCTCCAATGGGGGGAGGACCTTTATGCTTACTATAAGGGTCTGTCAAGAGAAGTAAAGGAAATATGAAGAATATAAGAAGAACATAAAAAACATAAAAATAATATAAAATATCCAGAATAAAATAAAAACGATTAAGAGGTATGAAGAGGGAGAAAAACAAAAAAAGAGAAAAAAAAGGAAAAAAGGAAAAAAAAGGAAGAAGTCAAAATAGGTCTGGAATACAACAAATTTAGTGGTAAAGATTGAGAAAAGAGTTGCTTCTCTAATATGAAAGCGAAAAGAAAAGAGAAAACTCGGTCATCAAACCGCCCCACTTTTTTTCTGGATTTTTAACTGCTGCTCCCATACTTTGCAAACCTCAGACATTCCAGTTTATCTACGAATTGAAAACCGAGTTTTTTGAGCCATTTTTAAAGTACTTTTCTCAATAATCACTGAATACACTGTAATGTAAATGAGCTGTAATTATGGACAATTATTCCAGTCCTGCAAAAAGCTCTGAACAGATAACACTAAACTTTTAAGGTTTTAACAAAGTATTTATCTTTTATTATATATTTAGAAATTGTGTACAATTACTACTGTCTCCTGTATAATTACCACTGGCCCCTTTTCATTTATTCTCAGAACAAATAAAAAAGGACATGTATTTAGAAGTAGAAGGATGAAAAAAATGAAACAACAGGATGTAATGATCAGTCAACTGGCGCCCATGCAGCTGGCACAAACAGTAACAGATCTTCTTGAGCACGAAATTCTTTATCTGGTGGTGGGGTCCAGAAAAGCAGACATCGAAGCCTGCAAAAAAGAAGGGGTCGAGGTTTGGGCAATTAAGAAAGAACTCTGGAAAGAGTTGTGTTCAAGAGGAATCCCTGAATTAAAAGAAGCTTCAGGAGATATGGTCATTGCTCCTTCTGATCAGGAAATAAAGCAGACTCTGGTTCAGGAGATTTTTAAATTGTTTGAAGAAAATCCTTCTTTAGCTAAAGAAATATCGTCTTTTATAAAAGACAAGGAGGTACAGAAAATGACAGCCGAAAAGGGTTCATTGAGGGCTATTAAACAGAATTCAAATGATAGAATCGGAGTAATTGAAGAATTCAACAGGCTGCTTGAAGAGTTCAAAGCAAAAGGTAGTTATGGACGGAGTTTGGATCAATCAGGAACCGGGGAAGGAAAAGAAGAACTTATGGGAAAAATCCTTGATCTTGCCTGCCAGATCCAGTATGGAGACCTGAGGTCACATGCGCTTTCCCTGATTGTTCCTTACCTTGAAGGACCAAGAAAAGGAGAGTATATAAAAAAAGTCCTTTACTTTACCTCCCTTATTCAGGACAAAGATGAAAGAGCCACAGTTCTTTCTTCTCTTGTTCCTCACCTCAAGGAACCCGGAAAAGAAGAGCTTATAGAAAATATTCTTGACTTCGCCCCTAACATCCAGTATGGAGATGCAAAGTTTCAGATATTTTTCCTGCTGATTCATTATTTCGGCAAGCCCATAAGTAAAAATCTTACTGGAAAAGCTCTTGGAATGATAGAAGGAATCCAATCAGACTATCTGAAGGTACGGGCTCTTTCTTTGCTTATCTCATATTTGAATGAGAAGAGAAAAAAGGAAATTATTGAAGAAACTCTTCAATTAGCTTTCAGCCTTAAAGATAAAAACATAAGATTTGAAGCTCTCCAGTTTATAATTCCATATCTGGACGAAACAAGGAAAAAAGAAATTATGAAAACCCGGTATTGAAACTGCCGGGTGAAGGCGTAATATACTATCCTTTACTCATCAAATACTTTCTTAATTTGGCCCACCTTCTCCTGCACTTTACCTTCTCTTTTTTCGGCCTCGCCCTCCGCCTCCAGACGACGATTGCCGGTCAATTCCCCTGCAGCTTCCTTAATTTCACCTTTCGCTTGGCGAAGCTTGCCTTTTGCTTCTTCAGTACCCCCATTCATGACATTCCCTCTTTTCTTCCTATTTTCTAAATTTTGATACAGAAGATCAATCACAGCCGTGATGCCCTTTTACAATAGATAAGCCAAATACTTGAGAGAAATACTGGGATTTAAAGGGCTATTATTGCTGTGATATTCCATGTACTATCTATTGCATATTATAATAATGGACTAATCCTCCTAAAAGCTTCTCCTGCCGGCTCAAATTTTAAGAAAGAAAATTACATGGATAAAGAATGAGGCTAACTTTAAACGTCATAATGTGAACTTTGTAAGTTACTGCTGTGAAGGTCTTCGTGCTCCTCCCAGCAACCAGCCTGGGGGTAATTATGCTGGCGGCAGTGACGATGTTTTTACCTATCCTGACGAAATTTTCAAGTATTAAAACTTTGATTTATTTTCCATAAACTTTGATATTTCCATGCCTTTAGCTTGATTGATTAAGAGCTTATCTCAAAACTCAAAATTCCCTTTAACTCTCGAAAGTGGGAGAATCAACCGAGTTTATGATCATGAAAAAAACAGTCCTGAACCTCTTATTGACTTGAGAAATGTACTGATTTTGGGATGGGCTCTAGATAAAGCAAAACAAGAACTAATTGACCTGTACAGAGTAGTTTTAAGGATTCCGGTCTCAGATCTTTACTCTTGAATTTCTATTTTTCAAAAAAAACCAGAAAATATCAAACGCGCTTCAAAGAGGCCTTAATTAAAGGATAATTTTAATCAATAGTGTTTTTAATACATAACTACCCTTAAATACATTATCAGTTTTTAATACATTAACCGCCAATTAATTAGTTACTTTTGAATTAATTCTAATTAGGATATTCAATTAGGATATTCCAGCAAAATACTCCAGTAAAATATTCCAGATTAAATACTTTAGAGAAGATTAATCAAAGAAGATAATCAAAAAATTACTCAAGGAAAATAATTAAAAAATAATCAAACAATCAAAAGAAAATAATCCAATAAAAATAATCCAATAAAAATAATCCAATAAAAATAATCCAAAGAAAATGACCCAGGCGAGTGTTTATACATGAAAGAATCAGTTAGAAAACTAGGGCTCATAGGGGCAGGCCTCTGGGCAGTCACTGAAGAAAGAGTAAATGAGCTTGTAAAAGATCTGGTTGACAAAGGGGATATAAGTAAAGAAGAAGGAAAGAAAGTTGTCCAGGATTTGGTTGAAGAAAGTAAAAAACAGAGGGTTGACCTGGAAAAGAAGATATCTGACAAGATTCAGGATGCTATCTCAAAGGCGGATGTGTTTACCAGGAAAGATATGCATGAGCTTGAATCGAGGTTAAAGGACCTGGAAGATGAAGTCCAGAAAATGAAAAATAAGGAAAAGATGTTCTTCAAATGAGAGCACCTTTTTTATTTTATCCTTGGATATCTTCAACAATTATTTCTTCGCTTGAATTTTCGAGCAGATCCTCAAGGTGTGTAATATTTTCTTCAAATTCCTGAATATCTGCCTCGGTAAGCTCCTCAGTTGAGGTGTTTCCGCTATCTTCCATTCCGGAAATATCTGAAACTATACCTGCTTTATCCTGGTCAGCTGTATCTTCAACACAGCCGGATACTGCAAGCCAGGTAACTAAAACCGAGACTACAAGCAGATGTGCAAATTTTACCATTTTCTTTCCTCCTTTAATTCTTCAGTCCATTTTCGGAAGAATTTACAGATTCATTACCTGTGCTGGTATTGGTTTCCCCTTCAGGAGAGGTTCCAGTTTCGTTTAGAGAAATACTGCTCGCAGACGAACTATTGTCTGTGCTGTTTATATCTCCGGTATTATTAAGTTCATTTTCCAGAGTATTTTGAACTCTGTTTCTGTTAGCCTCTTCAACCCTGTACTGCTCCAGTTCATCAAAGATTTCTTTCAGAATCTGGTTTGCATCTTTTATCTCTTTGAGTGCGGTTTGCAGATAGGTATCTGCCTGCTTAAGCTCTTCTTCGGTTGCGTTATCTTTGTTGTAGATATCTTTTGCAGCCTTATTATTCTCCCTCGCTGAATTCATCAGGGCATTATAACTGGCAAGTTTTGCCTCAAGTTCAGTTGTGTTGACACCGGTCTCATTAAGGCTTTCCAATTCTTTTTCAATCTTCCCGGAGACAGCCGCAGATTTATTATCGAATTCATCTATCTTCTCTCCGGCTGTTCTTCCGGTCTCCACAGACGTTATATTCCTTGCATTATTCCAGACACTGCGTACCGATTCGGTTGCATTCACAAGATCTTCAAGACTCTCGGCTTTTTCAACAGCCTTCTTTTCTTCCTGTAACTGTGAGATCCTGTTTTCAATATCCGTAGTTCTGGTCTCTGTGCCATTACCATTTGACTGCTCAATGTTGTACTGAACTTTTTCAAGATGAGCTATCATATAGTCAATACTAGCATTCAGATAGTTCTTTGCGGTTTCCAGGTCTTCATTATCATAATTCCCTGACCTGAGCTGCTTTCGGACCGCAATGAAGTTCTTTTTAGCGGTTTGATAGTTATCTTTCTTAATCCGGAGTTGTTCTTTTAACTGATCTCTTTCCTGATTTTCTTCTTGCATCTGTACTGTTTCCAGAGTCCCATTCAAGGTTTGGTTTCTTTCCTGGGTTCTTTCCCTCATAGAGTCTTTTTTCTGAAAAGTCTCAAGCTGCTTTTCATTCTTTGAATCATTACCTGCTCCTGCACCATTCCCGGCAAGAGCCGCGGTAGACAAAATACTGAGTATTAGAAGTAAGAAAGTTAAGCAAGAAATATAGCGTATTGCTTTCTTTGATTTTCCCATAAGAGTTCCTCCCTATAAATTATTCAATTGTTACATTATTGAAACGAGAGAATATAAACATACTTTCTTCAAAAGAGGCTGTTAAGAGATAAATCTAAGATTTAAAGCTTGATAATGTTTTTATTTGGTTCACAACACTTTAGAATCTATTATATCTTATGAATTATTAGAAAGTAGAAGTAAAATTTTTATATTAAATTTAGTTTTAGTATGAAAAATCAACAAATAAAATAATAAAGTTAATTTATATTATCTTATTTCATTAAGATAATCAATTGAATTTACAATATCAATCACTAAGTCGGATATTTGAAGAATTAAGTGAAAAATGAAGAATTAAGTGAAAAATGAAGAATTAAGTGAAAAATTAAATGAAAAATGAAAAATTAAATAAAGATAGGCAATAAGCTAAGAAATTCCAAATAAAACAAATTAAACCTAACTGGAATTTGCAAATTATATCCGGCAGGTTCGACTAAGAAAATGAAATCAAGAAAAAGAACCTGAGTGAAACTAAAAGAATAAAACGGACTTAACGGGTTAATCCCTGAGAAAAGCAACTTTAAGGAATGGGCAAGAAAAGATATTTTTAATTGAAAGTCTAATTTCATGCGATTGCTTCTATTTTACTATATAGGCTGTTTCTATTTGTTCATCTATTTATTCTTCGATCTATTCATCTAGTTATTCTGCTTCTGTTTATTATATAGACTCTATTTTCTATTTTCCATCAGATATTGACTTCATTCATTGCCTGCAATTACGAGATCTTCTTCGACCAGCTCTTCTTCAAGGCTTGCATCTTCAAGCAAATTTTCCAGTGCAGTTATATCTGAGTTAAGCTCCAGAATTTCAGCATGAGTAAGTTCAATTTCGGACATGCCAGATGCCCCTTCTGCGGTAGTATCTGGGGCTATTCCTGCCTCCTCTGCATCAGAGGCATTATTTCCGACACAACCGGATCCTGCAAGCCAGATAATTAAGACTGACAATATAAGCAGGTGAGCGAATTTGGCCATTTTATGTCTCCTTAATTTTTTAACATCCTCAGAGAAATTTCGGCTCTGTTCCCTGAACTATTTGTCTCTCCACCTTTAGATTCTCTGTACTATTCAAGCCTCTGTACTTTTCATAGTTTCTGTACTATTCACATATGTTACTACTTTATTATAAATATTCTTTTACGGATTAATGTTTAATAGAGAAATTTAAGTTTATACCGAGGAATTATACAGAGGAATTATTGTTAGTATTGTTTATACTTATAGTATTATTAAGTTTAGTTTCATTAGGTTTAGTTTCATTAGGTTTAGTTTCATTAAGTTTAGTTTCCGTTCTATTTTCGGCTCCGGTTTCGTTAGCATTTTCGAGGTTATAGGCCCTCATTTCATCAAAAATTAGTCTAAGTATCTGATTTGCTTTGTTGATATTATTAAGGGATTCACGCAGGTAATTATTTGCGACTTCAAGGTTTTCGCGGGTAGAACTGTCATCTTCATAAATAGCATCTGCAGCTTCTTTTTTCTCCTGAGCGGCTTTCAGATATAAATTATAACTGGCAAGCCTTGTCTCAAGGCTGGATGTATCAACACCGGTCTCGTTCATGACTTCAATTTCAGTCTCGAGATTTTCGGATAAATTTCCTGACTTGTCAAGGAACTCTCCTATTCTCTGGCTAACGGTCTGACCTGCACCTGTCAAACTTGCTTTTTGCGCATTTGTCCAGATCCCACTCACAGACCTGACTATAACTAGAAGTTCTTGCTGGCTGGAAGCATTCGAAACTGCTGCCTGTTCATTTTCAAGCAACCTAATATTCTCATTTATAGCTGAAATTCTTTGTTCTGTTCCATTACCATTTGAGTATAGCATATTGGTCCTTACGTTTTTTAGGTGGGAGACCATATAACCAATGCTGGAATTAAGATAGACCCTGGTAGCATTTACAGCTTCTTCGGAATTAGAATTAATTTTTCCTGTCCGAATCTGATTTCTCACCTTAAGAAAATCATCTTTTGACTGCCTGTATTCTTCTTTCTGTAACTGGAGGTCTTCCTGTATTTTCTTTTTTTCAAGTCTGTATTCAGAAGCCTTTTTTCGATCCACTACGCGGGATTCAGTTCCATCCAGCAGGTTTTCAGAACTGGAATTTTCAGTTTTATTAGTGTTTTCCGAACTATTTCTTTTGTTATTCTCTAAATTAATATTTTCATATGCATACTGATTTCCATTTCCTTTTTCCGACAGAATTCCGGCAGCAAATGCTTCTCCAGGCAGTATGCTGAATAAAAGAATTATAAGTGTAATATAAGCCAGATATCGAATAAATCCTGATTTTTTCATCTGACTGCCTCCTTTGGCAAGTTATAGTACTGTCATAATGGCTGGGGAGATATAAGTATACTTTTCGGAATAAAAGTTAATTTATGATAACATACGAATTTCCAAGCTTGATAGAGCCTCTATTTTCTTGATAAAACTTTAATTTGCCTGCAGTAGATTTGAACTTCTTATAAGGAAAAGTAAAAGATTTATGCTAAAAACCCATTTAAAGCTGCGTGAATTTTAGAAAGCTCTACAAAATAGCATGTGTACTTTTTTTCCTGATCTGCATTCAGGGAAATGCACTTGCGGCGACAATTCACGGGACTGTATATGAATGGTACAGTTTTAAACCCCTGGAGAACTCAATAATCGAGATAAACTCTACGCCGGAGCAGTCGTTTGTTGCAACAGACGCTCAATATTCTTTTAATTTGACTCCAGGGACTTACCTGATAATTGCCAGTTATTTTGAAGAGAATACGTTAGTTTATAGGGCCAGGGAAGAAGTTATAGTTTCCGATGAAGGAGAATATATTCACGATCTTCTCCTTTTTCCTGCATATCAGGAAGATCTGGATCTTCTCGATCAGGGGGACTTTGAAAATGTTGACCTAGACATAGAAGAGGCAGAGCCGAAATCTCAGGAAAGCTCACAGTATACGATTTTTATCTTTGCCTTACTTGCACTCTGTATCCTGCTGCTGGCTGGTTATATAATTAAAAAAGAAAGAAGAAACCCTCCGGAAAAGATGGCAGGTCTGCCGGGAGAAATAGAAAATCCAAAGTTATCAGATACAAAACCTATGGGGTCCGAAAATCTCACGGCTAATGCAAGTGCATCGGGATATACGGCAACTAATGGTACGGTAAATAATGATACGGTAAATAATGATACAGTAACTGATGATACGATAAATAATGATACGGTAACTGATAATAGAGTAATTAATGAAATCGATTCGATTAAGGGAGTTTCGGGGGCAGATTATGAGCCTTCCGAATCCCTCATTGTCGAAGAACCTGTTGAAAAGGCATTTGGAAAAGATATTCCTGCGCAACAGATTAAGTTGCCAGATCCGGGAAATTCTATTGCTCCTCTATCTGCAGCTTCCCTGTTTGAAGAAGAACAGGTTTCATCGAATTCCCCCGAAGACCCTGAAGAAACTCTCCCTGAGGACCTGAAAGAGATCATGAACCTTATCCGTGCTAATGGAAACCGGATTACACAGAGAGAGCTCCGAAAAAAGTCCCCGTATTCGGAATCAAAAGTAAGTCTTATGCTTTCGGATCTGGAAGAGCGCGGATTGGTCGAAAAGTTCAAAAGAGGCAGAGGAAATATTATCCGAATCCCTGATGGAGAAATTCTTAAACAAACAGGACATCAGAATGAAACGGATTAAGGAATATAGATGCAAAATAGTATTTAAAAGAGAAACGGCACTTAGAGGAAAACAGTACTATAGATGAAAGAGTAGTTGGATAGATGAAAAAATAGTTGGAAGAAAATAATATTTCAAAGACAGCTTTCAGAATTGAAGATAACTTTGCCAGCCTATTTTGAAAAACCGCAAATAGTAAACTATATAATCGAATTCATCTACTAAACTGCAAAAAAGATTGACAAAATTTGGAAGACCTGGCATATTCTGGCATAAAGCACTACAAATGCCTGTTTTATTTATACGAGCACTACCTGTACATGACTGGCTATACAGGGATTACCGAATAAAAATTATACCTGATAAAGTTAACTATTACGCGATTTCACTTGGACCATTATAAATTGCATGAGGGACAGTATGCGAGTTTCCATGGACATTGAATTAAAAGATGTGCCCGGGCAGATGCTTTTAGCCCTCCAGCCCCTTTCGGAATGTAAGGCTAACCTGATAACGGTTTTACATCATCACCAGAAAAGAACCCCCAGAAAAACAGTACCTGTTCAGCTTGTACTTGAGACAAAGCCTGAAAATGTAGGAGCAATAAAAGCAAAACTTGAGGAAAATGGGATAAAGGTTGTAAGAGTAGGAGAGCACCGTTTTAGAGAGAGCATAAATGTAGTCCTTATAGGACATGTAGTCCATACGGGGATCCAGGACACTATTGATGAGATTGACAAGACCGGGTTTGCGGAAGTTGTGGATCTTTCGCTATCAATGCCTGGAATTAACGTACTTTCTTCAGCCCTTATAAGAATCGATGCTGTGGGAAAAGAGGATCTGCAAAGAGCACTTGACATCCTGAAGAAAGTATCGGCAAAAAAAGACCTGCTTATGGTGCTTCCAATAGATATCCAGGCCTGAAAAACAAGGAGATTTGAGAAACATGAAGACAGTGCGCTGCTCTATTTTAGGATTTGGTGCAATTGGACAGGGCGTAGCCGAAGTGCTTCTTATGAAAAAGGAGTATCTTGAAAGTATGGGACTGGAAGTTCTGGTAGTCGCTATTGTGGACTCCAAAGGAGCTACTGTTAATTCTGAGGGGGTAGACCTTGCAGATTGCCTTGCCCGCAAAAGGACAAAGGGCACGGTTGCCGTAGAAAAACTTACAGGCGTTGACGTCATCAAATCCGTAGACCACGAACTCGTAATAGAAACAACCCCTACGAATATTGTCACTGGAGGAGCAGGGCTTCAGAATATGTTTGCAGCCTTCGAGACCGGAAAAGATGTTATTACCTCCAATAAAGGGCCCCTTACCTTGAAGTACAGGGAACTGACGGAAGCTGCAAAGGCAGCCGGATCAAATTTCAGGTTCGAAGCTACAGTGGGCGGCTCCATGCCCATAATTAATCTGGCAAACGAAGTCCTTGCAGGAAACAGGCTTAGAAGCATCAAAGGGATCCTGAACGGAACATGCAACTATATTCTTACAAGGATGCTTGAAGAAAGGGCAAGCTATAAAGATATTCTTGCCGAATCCATGGAACTTGGGATTGCAGAAACCGACCCTACGTATGATGTGGATGGAATCGATACGGCTTGCAAGCTGGTAATTCTTGCAAATGCCATCTTCGGGCTTGATGTGACGTATAAGGATGTTGAAGTTACAGGGATCACAAAAATTACGCCTGAAGCCCTGGAAATGGCTTATGAGAGGGGGCACGTAATTAAACTAATAGGAGAAGTCAGCAAAGAAAGGATCCATGTGGCTCCAAGGCTTGTGCCTATTAATCACCCTCTTGATGTAAGAGGTACGCTTAATGTAGCGTCCATTGATACTGAACTTGCAGGAGAAATCACGGTCACAGGCAAAGGCGCAGGCCCGATCGAAACAGCAAGCGCAGTGCTCAGCGACCTGATTGCAATTTACGGAAGTCAGTAAATATCCGAGATACTGGCTTTTATAAATTGTATCCGAAAAGTAAAAAAGTAAAAGACTGCGTGGACTATGACAAGCTTCAGGGAATTTTCAGAAACCTGCCAGGCAATTGAAAAAATATCGAGCACTATAGAAACTACAGGTAAGGTTGCCGACCTCCTCAAAAAGGTTGAGGTCGATGAGCTGCCTCTTGCTACTCATTTTATTATGAGTGAGGTTTTTCCTGCCTGGAGTGGAAGGCAACTCGGTATTGGCACCAGCTTACTTTATCTATCCCTTTCCAAAGCCTCGGGCATGTCTATACAGAGTATAGAATCCCTTGTCCGGACTACCGGAGACATAGGGGATACGGCACTCCTTATCCTGAAGGAAAAAAGGAAAAATCAGGTGACATTTTCTTCATTCCTTGAAGAGAAGCCCGAACTTTCGATAACGGAAGTTTATAACCGTTTTAAGATTGCATCCGAAGCTTCCGGAAAAGGCTCACAGGAAATTAAAGTTAAAAATCTTCAGTTTCTGTTTACTTCTTCAACCCCCAGGGAAGCAAAATACATTTCGAGGCTTGCCCTTGAAGAGCTCCGCATAGGGGTTGGAGAAGGCGTTGTCAGAGACGCGATTGCAAAAGCTTTTTCCGTCCCCGCAGAGGTTGTTGAGCATTCTTTTATGGTCACAAACGACCTCGGGATAGTTGCTGCTGCCGCAAAGAAGGGTGGGCTCGAAGATCTAATGAACCTGGGAATAGAGATTAACCGCCCCATAAAAATGATGCTTTCGCAGATCAGCCCTAATATAGACGCCGATATCAGAGATATGAAAGAAGTTGCAATTGAATGGAAATTTGACGGAGCAAGGGTCCAGATTCACAAAAACGGAGATTCGGTTACTCTCTTTTCACGCAAGCTTGAAAATGTTACTAATTCCCTTCCCGATCTTGTTGAAATAGTTCGGAAGCACGTAAAAGCTGAGTCTGCAATTCTTGATGGGGAAGCTGTAGCCGTAGATGAACACGGAAAACCAAGGGCCTTCCAGGAGATCCTTAAGCGTTTCAGGCGTAAATATGATGTGGAAGAAAAAGTGCTTGGAATCCCTATTCAGCTTAACCTCTTTGATATTATGTACCTTAACGGCAGGACACTTATCGACCTTCCTCTTCTTGAACGTCGAAAGGTGCTCGAGTCCTGTGTCGAAAGCTCTGTTGAAGATTCAAAATCCATCTGTGTGGCCAGACAGGTTATAACAGGTGACCTGGAACTAATTGATAAAATATACAAAGAAGCTTTAAAAGCCGGGCACGAAGGGGTTATGGTCAAAAACCCTATTTCAGAATACTCTCCTGGCAAGCGCGGTAAAAACTGGCTGAAGAAAAAACCTCTTATGGAAACCCTTGACCTTGTTATTGTAGGGGCGGAATGGGGCTTCGGGCGCAGGGCAAACCTGATAGGCTCTTATACTGTTGCCTGCTACGATCCTGAAACCGGTCGTTTCTTACAGGTTGGTAAGGTCGGTACCGGCTTAACCGACGAGCAACTGAAGGAACTCACGGAAATACTTTCAGGGTTAATGGAAGGAGGAGAGGCCGGAGGGATATTTGCAATCAGGCCGAAAGTCGTTCTTGAAATAGCTTTTGAAGAAATTCAGAAAAGTCCCAATTACGATTCGGGTTTTGCATTGCGTTTTCCCCGTTTCGTCCGTATTCGGGATGATAAAGACCCCGAAGAGGCTGATACGATCCAGCGGATAGGGCGCGTATACAGCCAGCAGCTTAAAAGGCTATAAAAATTTGATTTATTCAAATAAACTTTTGATTTGTTCAAACATACTTGAACAGGTCATCCCTTTTCATTTCGTGAAGCCTATCGCGGAAAAGTCCTTTTAAAGCTTTAAGATCTCCTTTCTTGGCACTGATCGGAGCAATCAAATGCTTCCAGTTCTGCCAGGGCGGCTCAAGACCCAGGCGAACTACAATCTCGTCAAGGAGAGGATCAGACTCGTTTTCTCTAACCCGGTCCATCTTGTTTGCAGCAATAATAGTATCGATCCCGATTTCTCTGAGGAAATCAAACATCTCGACATCGATAGGAATCTGATCCCTTGAGTCCCATCGGTCAACTATTTCGGGAAAGGCTGGCCCGTCTATAACAAGGACACCTATTTTGATCCTTTCGGCATTATCTTCGATATAGTGTACGGTTTTGTCTTTTACTATATCCTGCTTTCGCTCTTTTATCCCACTCATAAAACCGAAACCTGGCATATCTGTAATAAGGAGGTCCGAAACCTGGGCGTGTGTAGGGCGCAAGGTAACACCGGGACGTTTTCCTACCCTTACTTTTGCTCCGAAAAGCTCCTTCAGGAGGGAAGATTTGCCTACATTTGAACGTCCTACAAAGATAATCTCAAGATTTATGCCGCTTTCAGCTGTAGTCTTGCTGGTTTTCATTTTATTTTTACCTCGCTTGCTTCTCCGATTTTTTTATCGAAAGCCCGGAGAAAAACTTCCAGCGAATCTTCAGGGATGCGCGCTCCTGATGCAACAGGATGCCCTCCACCGCTCCCTCCGAATTTAGGAGCAACTGAGCGCAGGATCTGATTTAGATCTACCTCGCCACGGGAACGTATGCTGAGATCATATACGCCTTTTCTTTCCCGGTATTCGGCTGCAATTCCTACTTCTCTTTGCCCGTAAGAGGCTGCATAGATTGCTGCCTTTGAAATAGAGTTATTCGTATTTACAATATACGCGCTGTTTTTCAGGACTCTTACATTTTCTTTTACAAAAAGCCTGATTTTCTCCTCGTTAATTGCAGCTTCCCTGGCAAGCTCGAGTAAATAAGGGATATTTGACGGTATCACATTTTTCGAAAGCGGCTCAAGCAAAGCCCTTTTAAATTCATATTCTTTCCCTTTTTGAATTATTGCCTGGATCAGGGTCCCGGCCTGGAAATAAAGGCTCCTTTTATCCCAGTCCCTTACCCAGTTCTTTATATGTGACGTATTGTCGCAGAAATCCCCTATTGCCCCGTAAATCGCTATCCTTTTCATGTCTTCGCTCAGAGAATCTTGAAAGACCCTGTAAGTCAGTTCTGAGGAACATACTCCTGTATCATGATAAAACCATTCTTTTTCTGTACAGCTTTCAGGAAGAGGATGGTGGTCTATATAAAAAAGATTGCATTCCTCCGCAAGTTTTTCAAGTGCAGAGTGAAGTTCGAAGCAGCGCCGTTCCTCAATTGCGATATCGCAGATAATAAGAGTTTTAACATCTTCTATAAGATTTAATTTTTCAAGAAGGCTGACAGGACTCGTAAAGTATACGTATGCATCAGGAAAAACACTCTTTGCGAGCGCTCCCGAACATATCCCGTCAGAATCTCCATGAGTAAGGATGAGGGTTTTTGCTTTGAGCTGGTTTTGAGATTCTCTCATGATTTAATCCCTTTTTAAGATTGCCAATTTCCAGTATCATTTTACTTGTTGTGATTCCTTATTAATCAGCTGATAATATCCAGATATAAGGAATAAAACCCTGATTTTTGCCCTTCATATGCCGTGTCGTATCGGAACCGGCTTTCGGATAAAAAAAGCAGGCAAAATAGACCTCAGTTACAAAAACAGATAAAAACAAGGTCCAGAAAAAGTTTCCTGTGCCTGGATTATATATTGCTTAACTTGAAAATTTATGTTTGATCCACAGGGGAAGAAAATAAAGAAAAAAAGAAAGGATCAAGAAGAGGACTCTCAGGAAATTCGTAAGAATCCTGATAGCCCCTAATTCATTAGCTCTTCAGTTGCTTTTTTTCTTCCTTACGAATCCTGCTCCGGCCAGAAGCCCTACCGCAGCTAAGAAGAAACCAAACCCTGGCGTATCTCCATAATCTTCTTCCGTTCCGCCTGTATTTGCTTCACCAGAGGGTTCTTTTTCCTGATTGGATCCGGTTGACCCTGCGAGCTGTGAGCTGCTTCCTTCAAGCGTCATCGGCGTTCCTACATAAACGGTGTGAGTTTCCGAATAAACCTCTCCCGAGTATTTGTCAAGGTCAAGGAAGCTTGCTCTGCATTCAGGTATTTTGGTTTCCCCTTCTTTATTCATCTGCATAATGTAAGTAATGGTTTTCGAGCCTCCCTTACTTCCAAGAACATCTTTGAAGCCTGTATCCCCACTTATAAGTTTAGCTGTAGGAGGCAGCGTATCCGTAACTGTAACACTTGCATCAACGTTTCCGGTATTTTTTGCAGTGACCGTTACAGTCAGCTCGTCCCCAGGATTTAACTGCTGCTTATTAATGGTCTTTGTGATTTCAATATAGGGCCCGTAAATTGTTATCTTTTCTGAATCATTTGATTTTATTTCTCCCATCTCCCCATTCGGAAGGGTGAAAGTAGCTACAATTGCCGGGAAAGTAAACTCTCCTGGTTTTTCCGGAATAAGAGTATATTTAAAAACATTTTCAGCTATCTGTCCGGATTCCAGAGAAAGTGTATTATCAAGCGCGGTATCCTGCTGAAGGTGCATATTCGAAATGATAGAATCTTTAAATGCAATATTATTTATATTGCAGAGACCCCTGTTCCTGGCAGTAACTGAGATATACACGGGCTCCCCCATATGGCGCTCTTTTGGGAAATTCCTTGAAATAACGAGATCCCATTTCTTTTCAACAGTGATATTTTTCGAGCCTACAAATTCGTACTTATCATCCTTAATATCCAGGCATGTGGCTGTTGCGGTTATATTGAAATGAGTGTCTTCCCATGGAGTGGGTGTCTTCAATGTAAGATTGACATATTCGGTAGTTTCATCTTTAAGGATCGTTGTATATGTTTGCTTTGTTTTTCCGCTAATTACTTCAAGCCCGGCAGTATTGATAGTCAACACAACATTTTCAGCCTTTGCTTTGCCGTCATTTTTAATTTTTACTGCTACATCGATTCTGCCGTCTCCCGTAGATTTAGAATCGTATTCGTCCTTTTTAGTTTCGACATCTATGTCAAAGTTCGGTTTTCCCCTGACGAGGATATCAAGCTCAGCATAGGGGTTCCAGTTTCCGGTTTTGAATTCCTTTCCGTCCTTGGTAATAATTTCATAGTTAGGGTCCACTTTCTGAGCATAAACCTTTATATCATCGTTATATACGAATTCCAGCCCTGCTGTGAGAGGAGAAGTCTTTAATTTTTCCCCGTCTTTTGAAATAGAAACGGAGACCATTTTATCGTCATTAAAGTCTTCTGCTTTTATTTCATATCCTTCCACGAGTATCGATTTCCCCCAATAAAGTTTTGCCCCGTCCTGTTTCTCTACCCACTCGACTTGCTCTGCCGCAAAAGCGGTCATTGAGAGGCCTGAGAAGATAAAAACGGCAAGTACAATCAGCATAACCCTCTTATCCATAGTTACCTTCCTTGATTTTGATATCTGTATAAGGTCAGGGCACCGGAAACATGCATTTTGCGTTGCTGTGAATTTACAGTTTTTAAACAATACGCTTACTAAATATTAGATCAAATATATATCAGATCAGATATAATTAATATATTTAGAAAGATGCTTCATCACAGCTTTACAATATTTATGTGCTTTATAATTTCGCCCCCAGCACACCCCTTAAGAAAAATTATATTTAGGTTAATGATTTTAATGTCAACTCCATTTATTAGAATCATTATCATAGGTTTAAGATATTTTCTCAAAGTACCTTATTCTTATTAATATGATTTTAAAACTTTAAAACTCATTCATTTATGTTTCTCTTTTAAAATTAATTTACAACATTCTCTATAAAATATCTTCATATATTCTATTTTAATTTTTGCTAATATATCTGGCAATATTCTAAGAAAGGGACATTACCAAAAAGTTCCATTCTTGATGATAGAATTCGAGGACAGGATTTTTTGCCCGGCTTAAACTAAAATGAAAAAATAAGAAATAATTCGAAGTATCTAATGGGTGACTAACTTTTAAAATAGACTCATTTTTAAAAGATAGGCTCAAGGAAAAAATAATAAAAGAAGGCGGAGTTTGAGGGTCATAAGTTAGCAGCTATGTTAGTATATTGAAGCTGGCAGCTAAAAGTTAATACATAGAGGTTACAGCTAGAAGTTAATACATGGAAGTCAGCAGATAAAAGTGAACTATATGAGAGTTAACAGGTAAAAATTAGCAGGCAAAAATTAGCAGGTAGAAGTCAGTATAGAGGTTTATACAGAGGTTATTAAATGAAGCTAAAGGAAATTATACGAACACTTGAAGAAATCGCCCCGCCCGAACTTGCAGATGATTTTGATAAAGGCAGAATTGGGTTGATCCTTGGGCTTGGAGATGATGTAAACAAAATCGCGGTTGCCCTGGATGCAAACTCTTATGTCATTAAAAGAGCTGCAGAAATCGGAGCAGACCTGCTAATCACACACCATACTCTTATCTTCCACTCTATAAACATAATTTCAAAACCTCTGGCAGATTCCCTAAAAACTGCCCTTGAAAACGGGATATCCCTCTACAGCATGCATACGAATTATGATAGAGCTGAGGGAGGAATTAATGATGTCCTTGCAACCCGACTCGGACTCAGAAATATCAGAGCTGTAGAAGCGGGGAGGATAGGAGAAATAGAGCCATGCTCATCAGCCGAGCTGGCAGCGCATGTTTCAGACTGCCTTGAAGCTCCTGTCACATATTCAGGGGAAATGAGACGGATCAGTAAAGTAATGGTTGTAGGAGGCAGCGGCTTTCGAAGCGAATTCCTTGAAATAGCAAGGAAAAATACAGTCGATGCCTTTATCTCATCCGAACTTAAGCATGACATTCTCAGGTCATACGAAGACCTCTGCCTTATTGACGCAACTCATTATGCTACTGAAAATCCGGGAATGGAAGCTCTGTGCCCCAGGTTGCGTAGCCTTCTAGAAATAGACGTGGAATTTATTGACCAGCCTTCGGGACTAAAGGCAGTCGACCGCAAAAGCGAAAAGAGCAAAGCTGAAACATGTACAGAAGCAGGAAAAGAAAGTTCCAGAAAGAGAGAGAATGAAAAAGATTCGCTTGAATCCATGCTTGAAGAACAGTCAAGAAACCAGATACGTTCGGATTACCGGCGCAGCCTTGGCAATGAGTACCGCAGAAGATACATAGAATAAAATAACTTTAACAGGCTGTGCTTTAGCCAGTATGCTTTCCAGATAACCTCTATTTTTTATGAAACCTATTTTTACTACATTTATTTTTTATCAAAATTATTCAGCTATTTTAAATTGACCTGCTAAAGCTATTAGCTATTTAAAACCAGGGGTTATTTTAACGAGTTTCCGATTCTTTTGTATCCAGATACTCTTTAATATGTGTCTTCAAAGACTCAGTTTCTTCTATTTCAGGAAGGGATGACATAATTGATTCCAGATACCCGTACTTTTTGAGAAGAGAAAAAGTTGCAGGGAAATTAATGTCAAAAATCCAGCTCAAGCGAAGCAATTTTACGTCATTTCTATTTTTCATATCTCCAATTTTTGCCATTCTATTGTTCAGAATTTCTGATATTACAGGTTCCGAATATCCCCACGTATCTGGTAAATACAGTTCAAGTGCAGGGTTTCGTTTTTCTTCTTCTGCAGGTTCTTCACTGGCAAGTCTGAGAATATCTATTTTATCTGCGTCCCTTATCAGCCTGGAGAAAAAGTAGAGTTTTTCCGAGTTTTTTATATTCTCAGGGACTTCCATAATATTGTGGCACTCTATGACCTTCAGAATGAGATTTTCTTCCTCACTTGACAGACGGGAAAAGATTTTTTCGTTATTGAGAATTTTCACGCCCAGAACGGCGTGATTTTCGGATTCTGAATCTCTAAAAGTTTTATATTTTATAAACTGCTCAAAACGGCCCAGATCATGAAATAGAGCTATTGTTTCGGCAAGCATGCATTCTTCTTCACTTATTTTCTCTGATTCTGCAAGTAAAATGCTGTTCTTACAAACTCTTTCAGTATGTTTGATCTTTAACTCAATGTTTTTCTGGATGAAGGGGTCGTTAGAAAAGAACTGATTTATATATTCAAAAAACCATTTTCGGAAAAAAATAAGGTCTTCCTTCTGCATGCCTGTGAAGTAAGAAATCCCAAGGTATAAACTTTATGCATTTATTGTAGGTTTTGTACTGAAAAGATTAGCTATCTTAAATAAAAATATTAATCTTAAATAAAAATATTAATCTTAAATAAAGACACTAATATTCTTAAGTAACAGTAATGATGGTTGAACAATAACAAGAGATTATTATTCTAAAAAGAGATATCACTATTCTGAAGAGAATACTCTAAAGAATCACTCTGAAGGTTATCCGTTAAAAGGCCATTCATAAAAAGATTATGCATTCAAAAGGACACTTTTGACCGGATATTTTAGAAAATCAGGTGTTTGCGGAGATAATAACTGCACTGATATGACAACTCTATTCAAAATATAAGATTTTGGCCCAGGCATGTTTCAGAGTAACTTTATAATTTCCTTTAAAAACTGCGCAAATTATATATTGGAAAAGCTCCTCAATTAAATGGGGATTTACAGGGGAATTACAAAAAGATATAACGTCCAGACAGGATGAATTTCCCTTCCGGGGAACAAAAAAAGATTATGCATTTGCATGTACTCAAAATGTTCTCAGGATATTCTCATTTAAATTATGAATGTTCTTGCTTAAATTGTTTAAACAAATACACAATAGAGTGGCTGCTTTAACGAATTGCAGCTTAAAAGAATTACCTTAAATTAATGATACTGACAGATTACTTATACTGATAGCCTATTTATACTGACTATACTGACAGACTGCTTATAAAAAATTTCTGCAGGAACTCATTAGAATAAATCGGGGTATTTAATGAGCTCAATTAAAAAAACTTACTTAGTCATATGTTCTTTAATCCTTCTGGCTTTCGTATTATCCTTTGCTTCGGGTTTTTTACCTGCAGCAGGAGCAGCTGAAGGTCAGAGGAGTGATATGGGAGGCGACAGACTTGCTGCCTCCACTCTTGAAGAGGTACGTGCACAACGTCCGACTTCCATAGAAGGCCTGTTAAACAAAGGCAACGATCTCTACTCTCTCAAAGAATACGAGCTTTCCATAGAGTGTTTTGACGATATACTTGAGATGGATTCAAACTCATCGATGGCATGGTATGGAAAAGGATGCGCTCTAACTTCGCTGAAGAGATATGAAGAAGCAATTGACTGCTACGATAAAGCTATTGAAACCTTTCCGGTTTCTTCTATGATCTGGTATGAAAAAGGCAATGAAAATCTCCAGACTCAAAACTACATAGAGGCAGTCAACTCTTATGAGAAAAGCCTTGCCACGGATAGCTACCTTTCCAAAGTCTGGTTCCAGAAAGCCGTTGCTTCCGAAAAAATTGGCCGCAACCAGGAAGCTTTAACCGCATATGAAAGTTCGATAGGACTTGGCTCCAACTCTTCCAAAACTTTACAAATGAAGGGCAAAGCCTATGCAGGGCTTGAGAAATACGACGAGGCTATGGACTGTTTTGACAGAGCCCTCAATATCACTCCTGACGATTTTGAACTCTGGACCCAGAAAGGAATAATGCATGACATGTTTGCCGATTATGAAACTGCAATACAGTGTTATGATCAGGCTATCGCTCTCAATCCTGAATTTGCAGAAGCATGGTACAATAAAGGAGCAGACCTTGAGAAGATGGAGATGTATCAGGATGCCCTGGACTGTTACGAATTTGTCCTCCTCTCAGAGCCTGAAAACCTTAATGCCCTGCAGAGAAAGGGCCTCTGCCTTGAGCAGCTAGGCAGGAATGAGGAAGCTCTGCAGTGCTATAATGAAGTACTTGTTTACGATCCTGACAGTACTGAAGCCTGGTACAGTAAAGGCTCCGTGCTTAATAAAATGGGGCAGTATGATGCGGCAATAATATGCTACGATAAGGCCCTTAATCCCAATGCAGGCATTGAGATGGAGGAGGCAGGAGATGTCCTTCTTGAAAAGCTCAATAGTTACGACTCCTCCCTCGCCAGCTATTCTGAAGTACCCGAGTTTAAATCTCCCGAAGTTAAAATCTGGTATGATAAAGGACTGGCTTTTGACAAGCTTGAGAATTACGAATCTGCCCTTGAATGTTATAACAGGGTCCTTGAGACCGAATCAGGGCATGCTGTAGTCTGGTATATGAAAGGCCAGGACCTTGACAGACTTGACAGGCACGCAGAAGCTGTTGGCTGTTATGATAAAGCTCTAAAACTGGACCCAGATTATGCTAAAGTATGGTATAAAAAAGGCTATGACTCTGCAAAAATCGGGCAGTATAAAGATGCCGTAAAAAGTTACAATAAAGCTATCGAGCTCGATAAGGATTATACGCTTGCATGGTATGGCAAAGCTTTTGCCTTGACACAAACAGGAGAGTACGAAGAAGCCATCGTATGCTATGACAGAGTCCTTGATGTTTCCCCCGATAGTGCTGAAATCTGGTACAATAAAGGGCTTCTCCTTGATCAGCTTGGAAGATACCAGGAAGCTTCGGACTGCTACAGTCAGGCCCTTCAGATAAATTCGGATTACTCTCTCGCTCGCTTTAGATTTAACAAAGATATGGAAATGCTGTCCGGAAACTCGACACTGCGGTCGGTTAACGGAAAAAATCAGGAGGTCAGTCCCCAGAAAGTAATTTCAGGAGGCTTCTGGTCCTACCTTCTGAACTACAGGTATATAAGCCCTGAAGACGGGTCAGCCCTTTCGGGGAACCTGAACGCCCTGAGTCAGGAATTTGGCTATGATGCAGCATGGTACGGTAAAGCTTCAACGTACAATAAACTTGAGATGTACGATGATGCGCTTTATGCTTATGAAATGACTCTTGCAATCAACCCGGTACGCACTGAAGCATGGTATGAAAAAGGTTCTACCCTTGATAAATTAGGAAGAAGCGAAGAAGCTCTTGAGTGTTATAAGAAAGCTCTTGACCTTGACCCTCAGTCAAGCAATGCATGGTATGGAATGGCTTCTACCTCGAGCAGTCTCGGAAGGGCTGAAGAAGCAGTTGCTTACTATGACCAGTTACTCGCTCTCAACTCCAGCGACCCTGAAGGGCTTCAGGGTAAATCCCTTGCTCTTGTAAGCCTTGGCAGGTATGATGAAGCAGTTGCCTGTTTCAACCCTCTTCTTGAACTTGAGCCTGAAAATATAGAGGCTCTGCAAGGCCGGGCTTTTGCACTGGCCAAATCCGGAAAGGAAGAGGCTGCACTGCAAGATTATGATACAATTATGAAGCTTGACCCTGCCAACTCACAGGTGCTGGCAGAGAAAGCCTCCTTGCTTGAAGAACTTGGCAGATATGAAGAAGCTGCCTCGACCTACGAAGAGATTCTTAAGATTACGCCCGAAAACAGAGAAATAATGTACAGGCAAGGCAAAGCACTGGAATCCATGGGAGATTTCGAAGCAGCGATTGCATGCTATGATGGAATTCTTAAGCTTGACCCGACAAATGTTGATGCAATCAACAATAAGGGATTTGCTTTAGCTAAAATGGAGAGATATCAGGAAGCAATTGCCAGCTACGATAAAGCCCTTGAACAATCTCCAGACAATCCTGCAGCCTGGTATTTCAAAGGGTGTGCTTATTTCGCGATAAGCAGTAACAATGCCGCTCTTGATTGCTTTAGTAAAGTAGTGCAGTTGAAACCTGACTGTATAACGGCATGGTATAACAGAGGATATCTGTACAATGTAATGGGAGACGTTAACGAGTCAATTAACTCTTATGACAGTGCTCTTGCAATTAATCCCACTGCTCCGTCTGCCCTTTATAACAAGCGTTTTGCCCACTACCGTATAAAAGAATATGAAGAGGCTTCGATATCTAAAGCGCAGCTCAATGCTATTGATCCCGACTTTGAGGCAGCTCTTCAAAATAGAGGAACTCGTATCTTTATTCCCAAAACTTACGAAGGCAACCTTGACTATCCGCTGCCTGCGAGATGGTATGGTGGGGAGGAATACGTACCTGAAAATGTGAGCATAAACATGACTGAAATCGCTCAGCAGGTAAACAACACCTCTTCGAAACGTGAAGGAGACTCCGGAAGCGCTGGAGAGACTACTGATGAGTCTAACGATACCGGCTACTGGTATATACCTAATGAAGAAAACGAAGAAAACGAAGACGAAGGGTATGAAAACTGGTATGTCCCCGAGCCCGATGAAGCGTAAATGGATCTAAAGATAAGTGAAAATTTTTAGAAAATTTTCCGGTGATATAAAGTATCAAATACACCGGAAAATTAACCAAAATTTTTAGTTTTTTGCTCTTTTATTTGTTTTTATTAAGAATCTTGTTTTTTATTATTTGTCCATTCCTTTTTCTATATAGATAAGCTCTTTTTAATTAATAAAGTACAAAATTTCTATCTTGCTGAATTGAAAAAGATTGAAAAATATTTTGCTCATATTCGGAGGACAATATCCCCTGTTACTGCCCTATAAATGTTTAATGCTCTAGAAAGTGAAAAGTATATAAAAAGCTAAAAAAGTATAAAAGATATAAAACAAACGAAATAAAATTTGCAATAAAAAAATTGGGTTGCCTGAATGTTACCAGAAACTGCCGTTTCCTCTTTTTCCTCCAGTTTCCTCCCAGATCCGCCTCTTGATATGGCAGGCAGCCGGATTGCTTTCCTGAAACTGCTGTTTCCTTGTTAGTTTCCGACACCCGCAAACCAGTTCTCAAATTACAAGAGGGTGGTGCGAATGTTGGCCAGAAGCCTTGTGAGCTTCCTTGTTGGTTTCGACACCGGTGCTGGGCGGCAAGAATGTTAGCCAGAAACCCCTTCCGGGTTCCCTTGTTGGTTTCTGACACCCATGCCTTTTCTCTCGGGGGCTCAGACTTCGAGGTCTGCCCCAAGGATTCTCGCTTCGACAGATCCTTTTTCTGGGCTCGGTTTTCCGATAGCGGTCCCGAGCAAAACGATCCAGCCCACAGGAAACAGTATCAGCAGAAGGCTATAAGCGGCAATCGCTGCTACTATCGATTTCCCTGCAAGCTTTTTCAGAGTATCCATTGGTACTCCACCCCTGGCGTGGTTGTCTTTATATTGCTTGCGTCGTTTCGATAGTTGGGCAATTTTTACCCAGTCTTACCCAATGTCTTCGATATTGTGCGTAGTACACAATAGCATACAATACTATACAAGTCCTGACTTATATAGATTTTCCAAAAATAATATTACAGTCTGTATATTTTTTGTGCTGATTAACAGTGATAGAATGAGAAAGAAATTTTCATGTTTTTTAATATTCTCTCATATATATACCTGAAAACTCCATACCATCCAAAACAACAGTATATTTAAAGATTTCGATTGATCTCCTGCAAGTTGCCGCGATGATTCCTCCTGAAAAAATATTTTTCCCTGAAACCTTTAAACATCATGCCACCGTAACCGATAAGTGTCCATAAAAGGCGATTCCGATGGAATTGAATTAAAAAGTTCATTTGATATTGATAAAAAGGCAAAAAGAGACCATAAGAATATGCCAGATAATTTTATCCACAATGTTGACAACAGTAGCCCGGACCCTTCTAGCCGGAGTTTCGAAAAAAAGGCAAACGTTGTTATAATCAGGTATGGAGAGCTTGCTCTTAAAAGCTCTGGTGTTCGGAACTGGTATGAGAAAATGCTTATGAAGAACATCGCTGCAATGCTGGACTCAAGGTGTATCCCATACTCCCTTATGCGGAGAGAATGGGGCAGGATATTTATTGAGACGACAGATCCGCGTGTGGCAGGCGCTGCCGCAGATGTTTTTGGAGTGGTCTCTACCTCTACTGCATTAATGGCGGAACCGGACCTTGAAAACGCAGCAGAAACCTGTGCTCTCCTTGGAGTAGACCTTATTCAGGAAGGAGAATCTTTTGCTATCAGGGCGAGAAGAAGTGGAAACCATCCTTTCTCTTCGGCTGATATAGGCAAAACTTGCGGAGATGCTGTCTGGAATGCACTTGAAAGAGAAGGAAAAAATCCCAGAGTTGACCTTAGCTCTCCGGATAAAGAAATCTTTGTTGAAATGAGGCAGAACCTGGCTTACGTTTACCTGGGAACAGTTAGAGGAGTAGGAGGGCTTCCTCTTGGTACTCAGGGCAGCATGGTGGTATTGATATCAGGCGGCCTTGATTCTCCTGTTGCAGCCTGGTTGATGATGAAGCGTGGAGTTATGATTATCCCTATTTACTGCAATAACTCACCTTACGCAGAGGATGCGGCAAGGGAACGCGCCTTTGATTGTATCAGGCAGCTCCAGAAATGGGCCCCAGGACACCAGTTTACGACTTATGAGGTCCCACACGGTCCCAACCTGAAGTCTTTCATAGAAATATGCAATCGAAAAAACACCTGTCTCCTCTGCAAACGCATGATGTACAGGGAGGCTTACGAGGTTATGAAAAAAGAAGGTGCAAGCGGAATTATTACCGGCTCTTCCCTCGGACAGGTCGCGTCCCAGACCGCCGCCAACATGCATGCGGAAGTCTATCAGCTTGCTATCCCCCTCTATCACCCCTTGATTGCTTTTGATAAAAACGAAATTGTAGATCTTGCCAGAAAAATTGGGACCTATGATATTTCCAGCAGGTCTGCAGGAAGCTGTGCTGCTGTGCCTGAACGGCCTGAGGTCAAGGCAAACTATGACCTCATAGTCCTTGAAGAGAAGAAACTTGATATTGAATTTCTGGTTTCGGATGCCTTAAAAGCAACAAAGGTCCTCAAGCTCTAAAGAGCTTCTGGGCTTGGAAGGAGAATTTCAACCCCATGGTTGATATTCATTTCTTATATTTTTAGCTAATAAATTCATAGGTTGATAGCGTTTTTGCCACATACAATGCAAAATATATAAAAATGAAATACTTTATATAAGATTTCTTACTTTTAATATTCCGGGCGTTATACTTCTAATGGAGCTCATAATCCAACCTCCAGTTCAATCCACAGGTTCAATCCATAATCAAAATTTTTATGATACAGTTAACGCCCTTTATTCCATCAATTAAAATTTGTACGAAAACTTACTTCTTTTTTAAATAATGATACAGGGCCTTTCCTGAAATGAACTAATTTAAAAAATTATTTATTTTTTCTCCTTCTTATATAACCATATGAATGGTTCTTCTCTCTCGAACCCCAGGGCTTCCAGAATACGAACAGTTTTACTTTTGTTTACTATTACGAGTTTCCTGCTGATGACCGCAGGTTCGATTTATGTTAATATTTACCAGGAGGACCCTGGGAAAGGCGAGTTCCTTATAAATACGGCAGGTCCTGTTTTCTGGTTCTTCGGAGGATTATGGCTTCTATTTAATGTGATTACTCTCCTGAATTCCAGACGTTAAAAACCTGCCTGAATCCTAAAATAGGTTTAAAGTAGCTGCCCCGCGCAAGTTATAGAATCTAGCACTTCTATAAGAACTCCGGTTAATCCCCTACAAAAGGGTTTTTAATAAAGAAAGGATGGAAAGATCTCTTTTATATCTTCCAGTTATCCTGCATGTCAGATTAACCTTTTAATTCCTTGAATCTTTTAATTTATCTTTATTCGCTTGTTCCTATCTATTTTTAAGAAGAGCCATTTCTATATTATTCTGAAGATCTTCTTCCTTAAAAGGCTTTGAAATATACCCTGCAGGCCCTGTCAGTTTTGCCCTCTCAAGGGTTTCAATATCCGAATAGGCAGTAAGATAGATAATAGGTATTGAAAAACGTGAATTTATAACTCTGGCTGCTTCAATTCCATCTATATCACCTTTCAACATAATATCCTCAACGACCAGAATCGTTGCTTTACTTATTTTTTCACCCCATTTTTCCAATTTCCACCTGATCCGATTAGTCCGGATTGAGCAGATTCACCATGAAACTAATTCGTATAGGAATTGATTCGGATAGGAACTAATTCATACAGAAACCAATTCATACAGAAACCAATTCAGACAGGAACTAACATATCAAAACCGATTTGCATCGGAATCAATCCTCAATGGAACTTATCTGGACCGGGAATGATCCATATTTATTCCTACCTGCCCTTTTCAATCAAGAGTAAACGTTATTTTTATTAAAGAATTAATTTTATTTTTTGATAATAAATACATAAGGTAC